>OGQO01000242.1_pt1 | contig 58860 bp, 49 predicted proteins | sample 1553241 | NCBI WGS metagenome assembly OGQO01 (sample SAMEA2579933, study PRJEB22360) | human gut metagenome | biome: human gut; feature: human-associated habitat; material: faeces | place: Denmark | collected 2008/2010
CAGGCATGTATTCATCAGAGACTTAACAAAATAAGAAATCACGCAAAAACTCTGCATCCTGCGGCAATTATCTTAGCTCTCTGTCGGCAGAACAATTTAGCTTGTGGGCTGCAAAATATCATATTTATTGCTGACATAATAAGCCATATGTGGTTGTTAGAATTTGAGTTATGGGAAGTTTGAGTTATTGATCTGCAACGCTTTCTACATCCCCTGTCTGCTCCGGTATCATGCACCAAAAAAACTTCAGCTTGCCTGTCAGTTCATCCGGGAGAAGCTGCTCATAATATCGAAATAAAAACGCTGCCTCCCCTACCAGGCTGTCCCGGATAAATTCACAGAATAATCCCTCGATCTCTTCCGGTTCACCATCTGTTGCCATAAAGATCTCAAACGTATCCACTGTCGTCTGCCGCACCTGATACTGATAGATCCGTCCCTCCATGCAGCACTCTACCGCCTGGATGACCCTGCGGAACAGGTTGGCAGATATCCTTTGTCCGTCCTGCAGACGGATCATGTCATCTTTTCTTGCACCGGTCAGTTCTAATACTGCTCCATGGCAGCCACACGTACAGGATACATCTTTCCACCCGGCAATATCCCCTGTATCATACCGGATAAACGGCATCACCTTATTATGCCGCGCTGTCACGATCACATGACCGGTTCCCGCCGCCCGTTCCTGTTCCGTAAAGGGCTCGATCTCCACATATACGTTATGATCCATCACGTGCAGATTTCCTTCCGGGCATTCATATGCGATCGATCCAATCTCATTACAGCCGTACTGGCTGGCCGTTACTGCATCAAACGCACTTTCAATAAATCTGCGCTGTCGATCCGTTACCATTTCACCACTCAGCTCGATATACGTCAGCGATCCCGGAACTTCTGCTCCCGTCTCATATATGTATCTGGCTAAGATCATGGCAATGCTTGGCTGTAACAACAGCCACTTCGGTTGAAAAGCATAGATCCTGCCAAAGATCTCATCCAGCTTTTCCCGTTGCAGCAGTTCTTTGGAAATGCCCAGATAATTCTTCTGTTCGTCATACTTTGTTTGTCCATAATGATCTCTCAGGGTAAAGAAAAAACAAAATTTTGCATCGGTATTGATTCCATAATATTTCCGCCGGTACAGCCAGAGTGAAAAAAGCTGTCCTGCGCTTTCCGCATTGGTAGAAAACGCCTCTAAGCTGATCCCGGTCGACCCGGAAGTATATGCACTTTTCACCTCCGGCGTGCCAAGTTTGGTGTAATATTCCCTGGAAATAATAGATACTCCCGCATGCGCCGCCTCCTCTTTGGTAAGGATCGGCAGGCTCTTTCCATCCTGCAGGTTGGCGCCTGCATATTTTTCCGCATAGAATGACGTGTATTCTACTGCATACTGTACTAACTCTTCTCTCGTCACATTCATCCTCTTTTCTGTACGGTAAATCCGTTACTGCGTTGTTCGAACCAATGAAACCTTAGATATCTGCATTGATCAATGTTTTTGTCTGATGTGACCTCTTACAGCCACATCAGGCCTCCACCAAAGAAATCAACGTTTTCGTCGCACAAATGTCTTTTTGTTTCATCGCCTGCAGCCGTTCCCGAAGTCTGCGTATGGTCTCCAGATCATCCGTCACGGTATATTTGATATACATATTCTGTGCGATCAGGCTTTCTTTCTCCAAAGTTTCCAGTTCCTCATGCAGCGTATCATCCATTGCTGCATACCCATGCTGCACCATATATTGATACCGTTTTCTCATTAAATACTTGTGATCACACATCTGCACCAGACTGCGCCAGTCATGCGCAGAGTATTCATCATCATACTCAAGGATCGCCTGCATACTCCGATCGATCAGATCATAGCACTGTGCTCCGAAAAAGACTTCATTCAGATAATCTTCTCCATCATGAAACGGATCCGGACAGAGTGTCCGATCCATATAGCAAATACCTCTCTTTGGTTCCAGATAGTCCTGTAACTGTTCTTTTACATATCCGGGAACAAAATCATACGCCTTTTCCTTCGCACCATATAAGATCACTCCATAACACCACTCTTGTCCGGTGATCAAAGAAAATGCCGTATCCAGCTGATCATACGATATCTGTTTTTTGGCATACTTCCCATTTTCAAAGTTATCGGTAATATAAACACATTTTGCAGCATCATCGTACCCATAAATAAATGTAGGATGATGATATCCATGATTTCCGTGCATATCATCGCGAAAAAACTGATCCAAAAAGGTGGAGATATAAAACCCTTCTTCGATTGCCGAGATCACAAAACTGTGAAATTTTGAAAATAATCCAAACACAAAAGAACGTGGCAGTACATATTTATCTATGAACGGACACAGATCAAACATATTTGGTGCAAGATAGTGAATAGCATATGGATAAAATGTAACACTGGAATCCGTCTTGTTCCATGCACGATTGATATAGTGAGTTCCACGCAGCTGTATAAAATGATTGTATATCCATTTCTCCCCTTCCTGCATCGACATCAGGATCTCAAAAAGAAAATTCTGCTCCGGCCATGCTCTGATCCCCATCGCCCCCAGCGGAAGCACCTTTGCTCTCATACTTTTCCTTCGAAACATCATCTTTCCCTCCTGCATTTACAAAAGCAGACGGCATATCATATCGGTATCTATATGTAATATATGCATCACGCTCAAAATGCCCTCTTCAACTTCTTCTCTGCTGTAGGAAGACCTCTCCAAAAAAGCATCATCTTTGTCGTTGATATACTTATATATCTGCAGAGCCACCTCAAGCATTGCCATTTTCTCAGACTCAGACGGATGCATATCCGGCCTCCTCTGTTCCGTCTCTTCGATAAGTTCATTTTCAACTTCGTTGATCTTTCCCTCATCGATCATCCCCAGCCAGACCTCATATTTGTCTTTATGTGCTGCATTTTCCAAAAATTTTGGCTGCTGAAACCGGTTTTGTCCAAACAGCATCACACCGATACACCGCAGCGTGTTGTATACAGCCCGCTTTGTTTTGTTTGTCTGATACTTTGCCATGTTAATGTATCCTCTCTTTCGTGATACCGACAACATAATAGACCAAAAAAGTGACCAGAGTTACGCTCGCAAACATGACCGCTGTGTACTCTGCTGTCACCGTGATGGCACCTTCTGACATGTTGATCACACTTTTCAAAGAAAACCTTTCGTACTGTGCCTGACCGCCAAAAAGATACGCCATATAGGAATACACGATAAATGGGATAAATACCACTGACATCCTCTTATGGATAAACTGGGAAAGTAACAGCGCCGTTCCGGCAAGCATCCCCCCCGCCAGCATGTTGACGAACCAGTAGATCAGCATGTAGATCCATGGAGCCGTATAATAAAACTGCGAAAACATATTTCTGTCCATTATGAAGCTACGTTGGGCTCTCTGGTACAATTCCGCACACGGATACTTTGTCGCACACAGTGCAAACGACAGCGCTAACGGTAATAACACTGCAACGGCACCGCTGACATATGCGGCGATGTATTTTGCCAAAAAATATCTTCTCTTACTCTGTCTTACCAGAATGTTTCTGGTATAATGCAGCTGCTCATCACGTACCAGGCTTGTTCCAAACGGCAGCACGGCGAGGATCGGGAACAAAATATAATAAATCCCGTTATACGGTAGGAACATATTGTCTCCGATATATTTTTCAAATGCTATATACGGATAATACGTCACATCATGCTGTTCCAACATCATTTTCCGTATCTCCGCAAAATGCCTGTCCATCTGCAGCGAACTATATAAGTTACCGGCAGCAAGGATAACCGCCACTAAAACTACAACTAACATCCCACGACTACGAAATGCTCTTCTTAATTCCGTTTCGATCATAATTCTTTCCTCTCTATTCTTTAAACAGCAGATCCCTGCGCTTAAACAGTATTGTTCCGATGACAATGCATACAATGATCCCTGCTATGGAACACCGCAGATTGCCAATATACCCGATCGGCGTCTTCAGCATACGGACCGGGATTCCCCAATTGCCCCACAGAAAAACACTCTGTTTATACGCCGAAATTCCCTGTATCACCAACAACAGTATGATTGCCACTGCCGGCGACCAGACTACTTCTAACAGCATCTGTAACAGACACAGAAACATCATCACAGCAACCGGAATAAACAGAACCACGGCACACACATCTGCCGTCTTCCAGTTTAAGAATCCTTCCACCGACGTGGTGACGAGACGCTTGGTCAGATGCATTTTCATCGGGATACCGCGCCATGCAAAGATAAGAAACATCGGTATGTAGTAGATCACATAGGCAAGCAGTGTGCTGAACATACACCAGACACATTTTGACAGCCACCAGCCTGCACGTGACCGGCTCTTCACGATCATGACGCTGCCATGCTCTTCCAGATCCCCGGATGTATATCCGTTTACCACCAGAAGCATAAATGCCTGCATGATCAGCCATATCGTCGGAAACTTGTATGAATGCATTGTATTTGGCTGATAAGGCTTTGTTCCTGCCGTCATGATCAGCCAGTGATCCAATAAGGTTCCCGGATTACGCACTTTATAATAATTCAACACCTGTCTCACGGCATCTGCCACTCCAAGCAGCAGCGGAAGCAGGTAATATCCAAAACGTCTGACGGTACCATAACGCAGATCGTACTTCAACATCCTTCCAAACTTCATGCTGCCCCTCCATTCTCCTGTCCCTCGATCCTTCCATCGCGCAGATGCACGATCTCATCTGCAAGCAGGTTCATCTCTTCCTTGTCATGACATGCCACGATAATGATCCGTTTCTCATTCTTCAGGGACAGAATAAGGCTTCGTATCTCTTCCACACCTTCTCCGTCGATCGCATTGATCGGCTCATCCAACAGAATGATGTCCGGACTCCCAAGGATTGCTGCAGCTATGCCAAGCCTCTGTTTCATACCGAGAGAATACTTCTCTACCTTTTTGTGTCCGGCATCTTCCAGTCCCACATCACGGATCAGCTGCCGGATCTCATCTTCAGGCACTCCGCCCTGCATCTTTGCCAAAAGTTTTAAATTCTGGGAAGCATCATATTCCGGAAGAAGCGACGGATTTTCTAACAATAATCCAATGCTTCTCGGAATCGATATATTTTTATGCAGCTGCTCACCATTGATCACGATCCGTCCGCTTGTCGGACGGATCAGTCCGGATATCGCCCGCATCAGCATAGTCTTGCCGGAGCCGTTCTTGCCTTGAAGGCCATACACTGTTCCGCCTTTCATTTCCAGACAGATATCCTTTAGTACGGTGGCGTCTTTGATCTTCTTTGTCACGTGTTCGATTGATATATTCATACTGTCTTATCCCCTTTATCATTATTTCCTGTTATCTGTTCCTTATTTCTTCTTGATCTGCGAACTTTTTACCAGTATGTTGACTGCCGTTCCGAGCACACCCGCCCGTGGATCCAGCTTATCCGGATCCGAAATACCATCGCCTCTGCCGCACAGCCGCACATAAAAGTCCGTCTTGTCAATGTCCCAGTACTTCTTATGGCAATATGTCAGTTTTCCGGTAACACACGTTACCTCTTCTCCCGGATTGAGCTGAATGACATCCGGATCAAACTCCGTCTTTTTACTACAGGTAAAATATGTATTATCCCCTTCATATACATACCTGCCATCTTTCATATAATGTCCCGTCGCCGGTACGGAAGCACGGATCCGTTTTGCCGTGTCAGAATAATTTTTGATCCTGCACTTGATAAACATCATATACCATGCACCTCCTTTTGCGGTCGGATCATCATCGTTCCGCGCGTTTCCCTTCGAATCCACCAGCTCCGGATCATACAGACCTTTCCGTTTATACTCTTTATAGCGTTTAACATTTGTGGTATACGCAAACTCTTCGATCCGATATCCCACTTCCTCATAAATGCACTCCTGATCCATGTCAAGGATGGAACCCTCCGGTGTATCCTTTTTCTTTGCTTTCTGTTGTTTTTGTGCAGATTTAGAGGAAGTACCTGCCTTATATGTAATGTTCGAAAGACTGATCTCACGGATGTCCGGATACGATGTCAGTACGATAGAAAACGGCAGCTTCTGCAGATCACGAAAATGAGCATCGGAAAACGATATTTCATACAGTTCATACGGCAGCGTTACCGGCACCTCTACGCCCGGTGCAATGGCGAGCATACAGGACTCAATGTGATTGATCTCACAAAACATCTCTGTGGACAGGGCATTGCTATACGCCGGGGATTTAATAACGCTATCTGCGAGATTCAAATACTGCGTATGCTCTGAACTGTTTTTGATCCGCATCTTTACCAAAAGCACTTTCAGACGTCCCGGCTCTCCTTTTGCAACATCTCCGTCAACATCCAACATGGGTTCAATGACCGGATACTGCTCCTTGATCTTGGAATAGTCGCAAATCGTATTCTTCAGTACCGTATACTCTGTTCCGTTTATGGTCTGTGACTTCCTGTCGCTGAATGTTGTCACTTTCAGCCGGTCATTCTCTCTGTTCACCTGATCAAACGAATATATCCCATAGCACAGCGCTGCACCAATACACAGTAAGATCAGACATTTCATTCCTGTTTTCATTCCGTTCCTCCATCCTGAATCATCCCCTCAAGTTCCCCTCAATTAAAAGCTGCTCTCTTACTTAAAGACAACGTAAGAACTATTTGCGGTGCTGTCCGGACTCCACACTCCCTGGGTAGCCTTTTCCTTGCCGGAATTGATATACAGGCGGGCGCGGTTACAGCCATCCTCACGTACTGAATTGGTAATGATACCATGTATCCCTAATGGGATCACGACCTCGCCACTGCAGTCACGCAGATTAGTATGCTTTTTTTCATAGCTATCATAATAGCAGCCCTTTACAATCGTGTATGTGGCGGCATATTTTTTCGGACAGCAATACACCTTTGATGTATTCCTTTTTTCTCTCCATCTCGTATAACATGGATCTTCGTCCAAGCCCTTGACATATGAATACTCCTCATCCTTAACGTTGCCGGCTGCCGATGCGAGCGGACTGGTTGACAGCATGCTGACCGCTGTCATACTCAATACAATACCGTAACTTAACAGTTTTGTTTTATTGAATCTCATATTTTCCTCCATTTCTCATGCAGAAACTTTATATTTTCTGCAGTATCGTGTACTTCCATAGCATACACAGACCTAATACGCTATAATTATCAAGTGAAGTTTTAATCTGCGGTACAGAGGGTCTGTTCTCAAGTACTGCAGATTTCTTGGCGTAATAGCAATACGCCCATGTAGATTTCTAAATCTACTCCCCTGTGTGATGCCGTAACTCTTCTGGTAACATTGGCTCATAACATCTGCCTCGACAAGGCATAGTTGCAAAAATATTTCACATTGCCACTATAGCATCCGCATTATCCGGTTTCAATAACTTGGCGTTGAATTGCGTTTTTTTGGCGTTGAATAGTTTTTTTAATATTGACTTTTCTATTACAGTGGCTATATTTTAAGAATATAATGAACTTACAACCATGTTCGTATGCTCCACATTATACCCACAGGAAGGATGTTAAAAATGATTCACAGATTATCAGAACTATTGACACAGTATTTTATGAAATATGGACAAGCTACAGACAAAGCAGAAGTATATATATACGGCATTGAATGTTTTATCAGTGAATTTATTGGCAATTTATTATTATTAATTGTAGCGATACTTTGGCACCAGATCTCAGCTATGATCATATGGACGCTCAGCTTTCTCTTGATACGAACACAACTTGGAGGATTCCATTGTAAGACACACTTTAGCTGCCTGTGCCTAAGCACCAGCATTGGCATATTTTCCTTATTGGTCAACAGATTTTGGCTGTATCATCCCTCTTTCTGTATCCCCACATATATTGCCTGCCTGTTCATTATCTACCACTTTGCTCCTATCAGGCATCCAAACCATCCTTTATCTGCTAATCAGATCCAACATGCCAGAGCAAAGTGCCTACGTAATTTTTTTGTTCTATCCGTACTCAGTGTAATATTATACCTTTGCCATTTACCTTATTATAGCTCCATCTGCTCTGGCATTATCGGTTCCTGTATTTTAGCGCTCATGAGCCTCAAAAAACAGTTTCCTACTAAAACTGATATGTTAATATTATGATTCCCATAATTCACAGTCACAGTCTCAAATTCATCGCCGTCAATTGACTTATGTAACTACATATGCTAATATGTAGTTATTACATATATAAGATATAGTTAAGGAGTACTAATTTATGATAGAAACTATTTGGGAAATAATGGTAAATCTATTAGAGAGTACAATATTTATCCTATTCTTCACACGAATATTTTCCGTACGTTCGATATACACATCTTATCGACACTTTGGAATTTTCGGTGCTATTATTATAGAAACGGCTATTACGTGTTTTTGTAATATAAATAATATGAACTATGGTTTTGTTCAACTATTATTGTTATTATTTGATTTACTATTACTCCTCGCCTTATTTGATGGCTCACTTGCTAAAAAGGTGTATGTATCCATACTCCCTACGTTGATCAGTTTGATTGCAGATAAGCTTTCCTTTTCATTATGTGATCAACTATTTGCATCAACACTACGCTCATTTGATCTAGGGGGTGATCACCGTTATTGTTCTACTTTCGTGTATTTACTAATATGTGCTTTATTTTGTATATTGTTTGCAAAATTAATGAAAGCAGACTTAATGATGTCCTCTTTTTTATACGCTGCAACATATATAACCAGTATACTTGGCGTGATCTGTTGCAATATATTATTAGATATCCTGATCACTTATGAAAAAAATATCCCACAAAATATATTTTTTCGTCTTCAGGGAATCAGCTTTAGTGTCATGATAATAATCCTGTTTATGATTCTATTGATCTTCCAGATCAGTGCTACTAATAAACGAAATGCAGATCTAGTACAAAAGCAACATCAAGAACAAACTGTATTAGCTGAATTGCAGCATGCCAAAGAAACTGCAGATGGAATACGGGCATGGAAGCATGACTACAAAAATCATCTGTTGACTCTAAAGGGGCTCGCCGCCAATCATAAAGATTCACAGATCACACAATACATACAATCCTTGCAGGACAATCTCCCGGATTATCTAAATGATGTAAATACAGGAGTGGCAAGTATTGATGCTATTGTGTCCGGCAAGATACGTTATGCCAGATCACAACATATTGAATTAAAGCATTCCCTATTGGTCAACGATAAAATGCCCTTATCTGATCTGCAATTAACAACGATTTTAGGCAATCTATTAGATAATGCTATTGAAGCATGTATACGACTGCAACATCAGGATCCCGCAGCACAACCATCTATTGTGCTATCCATGAAACCTTTCCGTGCCGCTCTGCAGATCATTGTGCAGAACACATCAACAGGTGAATATTTAACCGATAAAGATCATGCACTGCGAACCAGCAAAGCAGATACAAGTCAGCATGGTTTTGGACTACTCAATGTGCAAAAAACTGTAGAAGCTGCAAATGGGATTATAGACATCACAAAAAATTCCACTTCTTTTTGTGTGACTATTTTAATCCCGGAGAAATAGGAGAACGTATATGAAACCAGATTTAAACATAGCAATGATCGAGGATTCTCCCGCTCACTGCCAACAATTACAAACCACCTTAAACCAATGGGCCAAAGAGCAATTTGTTACATTACATACATCCGTTTTTACAGATTGCGCTTCGTGCACTCTTGATAAGATGCTTTCTTTTGATGTTATTTTTTTAGATATCGAACTGCCGGATGGCTCCGGATTAACACTTGCTCAATCTCTTCGCAATGCTAATTATCTTGGTACGATCATTATACTATCTGCCCACGAGGATTATGCACTGCAGGGATATCGCGTACGTGCCTTGTATTATATTGTCAAACCTGTCACATTACTAGAGATAACATTCGCATTATCACCGGTGATCACACAGCTTATGGATGACTGTTATACCATTTCCATATCCAAACACGAAACAAAACAGATAAAATACTCTGACATTATAGCCTTTCGCTGTATCAAATCTTCCCATTATATTGCCATTGATACAATAACAGATTTGTATCGGCAGCGATCAACTATCAACACGCTGTGTGATGCTCTTCCTGATTATTTTCTTCAAACCAACCGTTCTACTATTATGAATATCAATCACATACAGAGTATCTCCCAAAAAGATATCACTGGAAGTAATGATCTGATCTATCCTTTATCTATAGAATATGCGGATGATGTAAAAAAACGTTGGATCCGATCTTCGAATCCCTATATTAACTGATCAGTCTCCCGGACGAAACTTTCCATTAACTGTACAATGGGTTTTGTCTGTATATTGTTTCTGCGTAGATCCCTTGAATACCGGAAGATACCGTTTTGGTTTCGCTGTATTGTAAAACAACGGATCGTAGCATTTTCCATTCACGACTGCCCACACATGCGTTCCCGAAAAACGATCACTTGTGTCCTGCGCAATAACAACACGCTTATAGCCAAGTTCCGAAGCCAAAAAAGCAAATCCAACGGACAATGTACGGCAGTCTCCGGTTTGAAAACGGTATAACGCATCTGCAGATTTCGATGTCCATCCTTTCTTACCATCACATTTTCGTTCGGAGTAATCATAATTTTTCACAACCCACATAAAACATTTGTCCAACTTTTTGGACTGGGACATCGCTTTTTTGCGATGCTGCTTCTGAACACATTCACGAATGATCACACGCGCATGTTCCCTGGCAACCGCTTCCTTACGCTGCTGTTTTGTCAGTTTCTTACCAGATGGCGCATAACAGGTATGCTTATTCCGATAATAAGCAACACTGCCATCCAGATTCATAAAATACTGTGTTCCCTTTTTGCTATAGTCTCTGCTATACATATAGCCATGATCAATATAGTAGTATTTTCCACTAATACGGTAGATCCCGCGTTTCACTGCCAGTAAGCCCCTGGCATCAAAGGAAAATCCTCGCGCCATACCATTTTGCACGAGTTGACCATTCTTTTTAGTAAAGATAATTTTGAATCGCTTAGATCGGCATAAACCAATATCATTTACTTTACCGATACGATAATATTTATTGCCAATACGGACATGCCACCCTGCCACCGTCTGTCCATGACGATCGGTCAAATACCGTTTGCCATCCTCTTCATTTTGCTCAATGCGGTAACGCTCACCATCTTCCGACACAGTCTGTGCCGAAACCTTCGCTGTATTTCTACCACTTAACAGCATCATAATTGCTGCTGCCCCAAACGTGATCTTTATTATTTTTTTCTTGGCTGACATATCTTCCTCCATAGCGTCATTTTTATTGTTGCGTATCCATTTCTTTTACCGTGACAATATCATCCAACTGATAACAAAATCCCGGTGCAGATGCTTTCGCATTTTCTTGATATTCTTTGGTCAGATCTATCTTGTCGGAAGGATTCAACGGATTTACCCCCGTATATTTGCCATAGAACACCTTGATCTGTCCTTTGGCGAATCCATCAATCGCGCGTTTCACAGCCTTCCTGGTCCCGGGCGCTGCAATTACTTCATTCAACTCCAGCATTTGTACCCAATTGTCTGCAAGTCCGCCCCACGCATCATTCTTTTCTTTTTGTACATCCAGTTCACTTTCAATCTTTTTGCCATCCAATACCGCTTGAATCACTGCGGATTCATAAGGCTCCCAATTGACTTTACAACCGATCAGAGATGTTGTAGGTGCCACGCTGGTCATGCCTTGATTGTAACCGACATGATACACTTCATATTTGTCGGTCTGGCTCATCTCCTCACAGGCAACTGCCGGCCCTGTGGTATCTGAGTGCTGCGATATGATCACACAGCCATCTTCTATCAACGACTTTGCAATCTCCTTTTCATACGAATAACTACTCCATGTATTTGCATAGCAGACCGTCATAACTGTCTCCGGAACGACGGAACGTGCCCCCAGCAAAAAAGCCGTATATCCCGATATTACTTCCGCATAAGCATAAGCTCCAACATAACCAATCTTAGCATCTTGCGGTGTAATCTTACCTTCTGAGATCATTTCCTGCAATTTCATGCCAGCCACAATTCCAGCAATATATCTTCCCTGATATACTGCTCCCATGTAGGTATGGTAATTAGAAACAATGGGATTCTGATTCGCATTGTCCCCTGTTGCCTGACAAAATTGTATTTCCGGATATTTCTTAGCTACTTCTTTCGTTGTCTTACCATATCCATAACTGGTCGCAAAGATAACATCACATTTTTCTTTTGCCAATTCAACAAGCGGTTCCTCTACTGCATTTTCAGGTACATTAAATTTCTCTACAACCTGCACCTTATCACCAAACTGATTTTCAATGCTTTTTTGTGCCCGAATAAAATTGTACACATAAGGATTACTTTCATCCCCAATATAGACAAAACCAACTTTTATCGATTCCTTTACCTGACTTTTTTGTACAACACAATGCCATACACCCGCTAAGCCAACTACCAAAATACAAGTAATCAATGCTGCCATTTTTTGTTTCTTCATGCTTCTCCCCCCTCGTATCTCTTCGACGGATCGATAATGCCCTCTTCTATCAGCGAGATCATAATTTTAACAATATTGGGATCAAATTGTGTTCCACTTCCCTTGTGAAGTTCTGATAACACATAATCCATATCCATCTTTTGCCGATACACACGATTCGAGGTCATTGCATCAAACGCATCGGCAATCCCAATAATTCTCGCATTTAATGGAATTTCCTCTCCTTTCAGCCCCTTGGCATATCCTTTGCCATCATAACGTTCATGGTGATATCTGGCGCCATCCGCCACATCCTGCACAATTGTGAAATCTTTTAGTATATCACCGCCGATCAACACATGACTCTTCATGATCTCATACTCCTCGTCCGTCAATCGTGACGGCTTATTAAGTACGGCATCCGGTATACCGATCTTTCCAATATCATGCAGCAATGCGATCTTACGCAAAGCTTCACATCGTTCTTTGCTCCAGCCCATCCGCTTTGCAATTAGCACGGAATATTCTGCAACGCGCTCCGAATGCTGGCTTGTATTCTCATCTCTGGCATCGACAGTTTTTGCAATGGCAAGAATCGTCTCATTACCCATCTGCGCCTGTTTTTTGGCTAATTCAATCTCGCGATTCTGTCGCTCGATCACACGGTTGCTTTGCAGTCTCGTGATCAGCCATGTAAGGTACATAATGATCATAACCGCAATAATAATATAATATGCCTTAAACCACCACGTCTCCCAAAAGCGTTCCGGCTTTTCGATGGAATACGAACTGCTTTCGATCTCTTTCGTCCCGGTATAATCCAATATGGAGATTACAAACGTATAAGTTCCAGACGGCAGGTTCGTATAAACGATCGTTCCAAGTTCACTTTGTCGGACAATATTCTTTTTGTGCTCAAATCCTTTCAAATAATAACTAATGTATGGATCTTCTTTGGTGTAATTCATAAGAATCGGTGTGATCTCAATCTTATCCGCCGACTCTCCGATCGATGTCGTTTCGCTTTTACTGATATAATATTTGGTTCCATCTACCGTAATGTCATTGAGCCACATACGATAAATGGTTTTATTTTTATTATACTGTTCAATATTTACCACATACACTCCACTATTACAGGACAAATAATAGTTACCTCTATCATCGATATAATTCCAAGCGTTAGCAGTAAGTGAACCATCCAGTCCTCTTTTGCCATCGAGCAATTCATACGTGTATTTTTCATTTTGGATCAAACTGTCCTGAGTAACTATGTAAATACCTGCACTGCCTAGTATCCATACTTTACCATCGCTGTTTACCATTGCATCGTAGTTGTTCGAGTACGGAAAACCGGACAGGCTTCTGCATTCCAGCTTATCATTCATATAGCATAATCCGTTGCTGGTAATGATCAAATATCCTTTATCAAGCGCAACAATGCGCAAAATAACATCGGAAGTAAGTCCCGCTTTCATCGAAACCGTACGCTGTACCTTATTATTACGAATCACAGCAATACCACTTCCGTCACTTCCTGCTAAAATAGTTCCATCTGAACACTGCAGCATACACAATATCTGAGGATTGCCTAAGCCGTCCTCCTCGCCGATCGTTGCCACTACTTTCCCATTTCGAATAAAATCTATTCCTGTATTTTCGGATGCTGCCATCGTCCCATCTTTCAGCTCCATCACTGTTCGAAAGCGATTGCTAATGGTTCCTTTATTCGGTCCGTATTCTGTGATCTGCAGAGATGGTGTCACTTCGAGTAACCCCTCCTCTCCGGAGATAGCGATCCAAAGATGACCGGCAGAATCTACTGTCATGCAGCGGATCCTTCGTCCTCGAAGCTTGCGTGTCAATTTATTGTCACTCACACACTGTTGCTTTTCATCAATGATCTGCAGTCCATCGTCCGTTCCAATGTATATGCAGTCCTGCCATTTTGTCACTGTATTAACAACACGTTTCTCCAATGAGTACTGTCGAAAAAGATCCGTGAAGCAGGTTTTAGACAACTTGAGAAGCCCCAGGCGAGAAGATGTAAACCAAAGATTTCCCTGATAATCCATCGTCATATTGTCAATAGAACTGTTGAACGTATTCGTATCAAACGTATGAAACTTCTCTCCTTGCAAATAGCCAATACCGCTTCCACTGCATACCCAATAGTTTCCCTGATCGTCCGAAGCAATACTGCTTATCTGTTGAAGATTTCCCGTTGTATAGCGTTTTATTGTTCGATATTTTCCATTAGTTTTACGGAGACGATACATTTCATTTGTCGTTGTTCCGACCAGCAGATCCCCATTGTCCATATACTTACAGCAAGTATAAAATGTTTCTGCATTGCCGGTTTTTAACGTGAACGTCTCCTTGATCATCTGATTGTTGATAATGAATAATTGTCCTGAATTATTGACAACGGCAACATCGCCAGCCTTGCCTATTGCTATAGAACGTGCATACATGATTTCCTGTAAGGTTTTGCGCACCTTCAGACCATTACTGATCGTTACGATACTTAATGCATCCGAAGTACCTATGTAATAATTTCCCTGCTCATCTTCGGCAATACAGCGGATTGAGTTGGATGCAAGATCATTCTGCACCGTCAATATGTTACTGATTTTATCTCGAACATAGATCGATACACCATTGTCATTGGTTCCGATCCATAAACGACCTTCTTCATCCTCAAACAAGCAATTTACATTTTTGACATCCTTCATATCGGACATCGTATCAAACGTAGACCCATCAAAACGATACAGCCCTGAATAAGTTCCGATCCACAAATATCCATCTTTGGTTTCTACAATATCATTTGCCTCACCACCGATCAGGCCATTCTCGCCATTATATACTGTCTGTGAATACGTCGATGTATATTTATCACCGGCTGTTGCTGCAACGCACTTCTGTCCACTGCCAATTAACGCCGCTGTAACAACAATACCGATCATTAAGGCACCTGAAGATTTCCGCTCTGCATTGCACTCGAAACGATCGCTCTTGATGATACCCAATATACCAAAAATGATGCATACCGTAACCACTTTATCCGGAAAGTCCACAAGAAGCTCGGATAACACAGATGCGATCACGACCGGAATACGATAATACCGGAACATATCAAATAAAGCATCCCCCCACAGGTTGCCGTTATACCCTTGAAAAAATATCAAGTTAAATGGTGTAGAGACAACGACTGCAACGACCGAAACAAGTGCACTGGTCGTAAAGACACCAAACCAGTCACGTATCATATGTCTGCGCATACAGATTCCCATAACGATTGCAATCGCAACGCTGGTAAATGCATACGCATAACTGGTGACATTTCTCATTCCGTACAGAATGTTATTCGTTGCACCACATAAAGCACCAAAAAAAGGGCCAAGTAAACACGCTGACACCCCCGTGCCGATGGAATCCATCCACAACGGCAAATGCCAGTCTGCTGCCAATACCTTTCCCATGTAATTTATCCCGATACAAACAAGCATAATTATGCACGTATTGCTGACCGATCGTATTTTCTTTGTCATATTCCCTCCCATTTCGTCCCATGCAAACATTACAGCATTTGTAACACTGTATTCCCGAATACCAAACTTCCGGCATTTCGTTTATGAGACCACGCGTATCACTATAATCTTGCCTATTATATCACGTAGCCTAAAACAAGTAAATGCTATCGCGGTTAATTTTTGTAAGATTATGTCTCCAAAATGCTTAGAAACAACTGCCGCATTTTCAAATTTCATGTTCTTGTTGAAATATTCTGCGATAGGCGCTTGGTGTCACACCATGTCTTTCCCTAAAATACTGAGTAAAGCGACTTTGTGAACCAAATGCACAATGTTCACTGATCTCGCCGATAGACTTATCGGTATACTTCAAAAAATACTCGCTTGCTTCAATTTTTTCATTGATAATATATTGCTTCAGCGAAATCCCCTCCTGCTTGCGAAAACGATCGGATAAATAATTCGGTGTGACGTCAAACTCTTTTGCAATGTCTGTCACTTGAAGTTTATCCATAATATGCAGATAAATATAATTTCTGACCTGAGAAGTTAATACATCTTCACAATTTTTTCGCTGCAGATCGCGTACCTCACGCGCAAAGATAAATTCTGCCTCTCTGGTCGCCTTCTCAACTTCCAGTGGCTCCTGCAGATTATCCTCTACATTGCGTAAAAAGCTATCACACATAGACAAGGCTTTTTCCGGGGTGACTCCTCCCTGAATGGCGCTTCGAGACGCACTGCTGATCACCCATACTGCTATATTTTTGTAGTGTCTTAGTACATCCTTGGAAACATTTCCGATCTCTCCTCCATAAGATTCATTAATACTTTCTTCCAACGCCTGCAGATCTCCTCTGCGAATGCTCTCCTGCTCACGGCGCTCCTGTCGGATCGGATTGTGCGCTTTACGCCTCTCCTGATAATGCAGCATATCATTTGTCAGATGCTTTGCAATACTGGCATCCGGCTCCTCCAATACATTCCAGAATACATTTCCCGGCATTTCCTGTCCGGTAATGGATTTCCAACAAAGCTCTATGATCGCGCGAAATTCATCCTTTCCACAATAAGAAATGCCTATGGAATCATTGCCTACCGCATAATACACGCGTATCCTGCCTAACACAATATATTCCCCTACAGGCGATTGGATGACTGCGTATGCCACGCCCTTTCCATCCATCTTAATATATGGTTTTTCTTTTCCTTTTCCCTGAAACTCCCTTGGTGCAACCGGCTGACACACACCTTCCTCAAAGCTGTGTATCAGATTCCCTTCCCGGTCAAAGACATTGATGGGTCCATGCAATAATTTGTGTAGTCGCTCTAATAAGTAAATATCCATATTGTTTTCCCCGCCTTTCTATAATGCGCTTTTCTCTCACTCAACTTGTCTTCGAATGGCTTCCTCCACTCGTTTGACCTCAGCATAAAATTCTCTTGCAGACCATAATTTGCAGCCTTGCCCGCGGATGATCAGCTGCTCCAGCCCATCCGAAGTTGCCACAGTTACATCATGTTCCCGCCCCATGTTATGAGCAAGTTTTTCGATATATTGATCTGCTGTTTCCGCCTCCTTCGTATATACCACATGTATATTGTGATAATCCAGCATCTGACCAATACCGCCTTTTACCTTATAAGCATCAAATACAAGGATCAGTGTCATCCCCATATAAGCTTGATAATTACATAAAATATCCATCAGGCGGTCTCTGGCTGCGTCAATATTATCCTTTGCCAGCTCGTTCAGTTCGTCCCATGCAAACACTATATTATAGCCATCCACCAGCAGATACTTTTCCGCCGAACGCTTGTAAGCGACAGGTCCACGACTGTCTGTGGACGAAACAACACGTTTTCGCTGTCTGATCCAATTTTTCTTCTGATTGCGGTTTGCGCCACCCGCTTGTCCAAGAATAGAACGAATCTCCTCTTCTCCCATCGAGTATTCCGTATCATACCGCCTTCTGCGCCTCATTGCTGCTGTCATAGGCTCCGCATAGTCGTCTTCCGGTGACTGCTTACCTTCCAAAGAATACCCATTATCTACGTGTACATGATCTGCCACTTCATTCCAAGGAACGATATAGCCGGAACCATGTGCTGTAAACACAGAATCCGCTGTTGCCGCATAATCCAGATCCGGATCATAACCAATCTGTGCAACCACTTCTTCCGTATTGTGGCATGGTCGATATCCGCACAACTGACAGGACATCTTTCCTTTACCACCGGTATAAGCAGACAGATCCTTCTGATAGGAGCGTATTGTCGCAACCGGTGCTTCTCCGGCAAGAACTGCGTATTCTCCCGATGAATCCGGTGCATTCAGTTTCGCACTCATTCGCTCCATGTCCGTCATTGCCCGTCCCAACTGTTCGGTCGGCAGCTCCAAACGGAACGAATAGTACGGCTCCAGTAAGATCGTTTCTGCCTGTCTAAGTCCCTGCCTGACTGCACGGTAGGTCGCCTGTCTGAAATCGCCGCCCTCCGTATGCTTCACATGTGCTTTACCTGCAATAACGGAGATCCGCATATCCGTGATCTCTGATCCGGTAAGCACTCCGCGGTGTTTCTTTTCCTGCAAATGAGTTAGGATCAAACGCTGCCAGTTTTTGCTCAGCATATCTTCGCTGCAATTCGTGTCAAACACCAGACCGGATTCCGGCTCACCGGGCTCCAACAGCAAATGAACCTCTGCATAATGTCGTAATGGTTCAAAATGCCCCATACCGATAACCGGTGCCGCTATGGTTTCTTTGTAAACGATATTTCCCTCGCCAAAAGTGACATGCATACGATAACGATCAAATAACTGCTGCCTGATCACTTCGATCTGCACCTCGCCCATCACCTGTGCATGAAGTTCTTTGAGTGTTTCATCCCATATAATATGAAGCTCAGGTTCCTCCTCTTCAAGCTGCTTCAAGAGCGGAAGTGCACGTCTTACATCCCAGTCTGGTTCCAAAAAGATCCGATACGTCAAAACCGGCTCTAATATTGGAACCTCATCGTGTTCCATAAAGCCAAGCCCCTCTCCCGGATACGTATGGGACAAACCGGTAACCGCACAAATTTCTCCCGCTTTGGCTTCCTTTGCCGTCGTATATTTTTCTCCGGAATAGAACCGGATCTGATTGATCTTTTCGCTCCAGATCTGCTCTTCATCGCCGTCATCAGATTGCAGCTGCTTTTTGCCCTGTAATAACTGTCTTGCCTGCAGGCGTCCACCCGTCACTTTCAAATGTGTCAGTCGATTGCCCTGCTCATCTCTGGATATCTTGTATACTCTGGCGCCAAACTCATCTCCATACTGACCGGGCTCTGTATATTGCCACAATCCCTTTAGAAATGTTTCAACTCCCTGCATTTTTAGTGCAGAGCCAAAATAACACGGAAACAACTTCCGTTGTCTGATCAGCCGGATCACATCTGCATCTTCAAGTGTTCCATCCTGCAAAAAGCGTTCCAGCAGATCCTCTTCACACATGGCTGCCGCTTCCATCACGCTCTCAGGTTCTGCCATAAAATCAACACAGGCATCCGAAAGCTTTTCCTGTAGTTCCTGCATGATCCGACCACGATCCGTATCCGGCATATCCATTTTATTGATAAAAAGAAACACCGGAATATCGTAGTAAGCAAAAAGCTGCCATAACGTCTCGGTATGGCTTTGCACGCCATCAGCAGCACTAACGACTAATACTGCATAGTCCAGTACCTGCAATGCGCGCTCCATTTCTGCCGAAAAATCTACATGTCCCGGTGTATCTAATAGCGTAACCGTTCCATCCTGCAGCGCAAAGCGCGCAGGCTTGGAAAAAATAGTGATCCCCCGGTCACGTTCCATATGATTGTTATCTAAAAAAGCATTTTGATCGTCAACACGCCCTAATTGGCGGATCGACCCTGCCGTATACAAAAGTCCCTCCGACAGTGTCGTTTTACCCGCATCAACGTGCGCCAATATTCCTATGGTAATATGTTTCATATATATTCACTTTCTATCTGCGATCCTTCGCCGGTGTAATATCCCCGGTACTCTCGCTAATGATAAATCGTGGTCGTTCCTTGGTTTCCATGTAAATCTTACCAATGTACTCTCCAATAACGCCCAAACTAAGCAACTGCACACCGCCCAAAAATAAAATACAGCACAAAAGACTTGACCATCCACCAACAGTCATTCCGCATATCTTTTCAATGATCGTTGCAACAATAGCGATCAAACTGATCACACAAACAATAAATCCCATACTGGTGATCATACTGAGCGGTTTGACGGAAAAGCTGGTAATGCCATCAAACGCAAACGAAAGCATTTTTTTCAATGGATAATGGCTCTCTCCGGCAATTCTCTCAGCACGTTCATAGTAAACGCAGGAATAGCGAAAACCTACTAACGGCGCCATTCCACGTAAGAACAGATTAACCTCTTTGAACTGTGCTAATCCTTCCAGTGCTTCTTTACTCATCAAACGGTAATCTGCATGATTGTATACAACATCTGCGCCCATCGCCGCCATAACTTTATAAAAGCCCTGTGCCGTAGCACGCTTGAATACCGTATCTGTCTTTCTCTCGGAACGCACACCATAGACGATCTGTGATCCTCCCAAATACTCGTCCACCATCCGCGTCATCGCTGTCATATCATCCTGACCGTCACAGTCGATCGATATTGTAATATCTGCATATTGTTTTGCTGTCATCAGTCCTGCAAAAAGAGCATTCTGATGTCCACGATTACGTGACAAACATAAACCTTCGATCTGCTCTTCTTCCTCTGCAAACTTGCTGATCAATTCCCAAGTAGCATCTTTGCTTCCATCATTTACAAACATGACACGGCTCTCTTCTGCAATCTTCCCTTCTGAGATCATGCCACGCAGCGTCTGCAAAAATAATGGTTCTGTTTCCGGTAATACTTTTTCTTCATTGTAACAAGGAATTACAATGTATAAAATTGGTTTACTCGTCATGATATACCCCCTGTATTGTGTCTTTGTTTCTTTCATAGATACCATGGATCATTTTCCTGCATAGCAACGTATAAGAATGCATACCTCGCTTCTCCATGACCCTTAGCAGTATTATATCAAATATTGTTTCAAGATGGCAACCTTGTCTGTCTGCTCCCAAGGAAGGTTTAAGGTGTTTCTTCCAAAATGTCCATATGCCGCAGTTTGGCGATAGATCGGTCTGCGCAGATCGAGCATCTTGATTATACCAGCCGGACGAAGATCAAAGTTATCACGGATGATCTCAACCAAACGGCTGTCGGATAATTTGCCGGTACCAAACGTATCTACCATAACAGAAGTCGGCTGTGCAACGCCGATCGCATAGGAAAGCTGAATCTCACAACGGTCTGCAAGACCTGCCGCTACGATATTTTTGGCAACGTAACGTGCTGCATATGCAGCCGAACGATCTACCTTTGTGCAGTCTTTTCCCGAAAAAGCTCCGCCACCGTGACGTGCATATCCGCCATACGTATCTACGATGATCTTACGACCAGTCAATCCGCTGTCACCATTCGGTCCGCCGATCACGAATCTGCCGGTTGGATTGATAAAATATTTCGTATCTTCACTTACTAATTCTGCCGGAAGGATCGGATCGATCACATACTTACGAATATCTTCATGGATCTGCTCCTGTGATACATCCTCTGCATGTTGACTCGAAATAACCACAGCACTGATATGTATCGGCTTACCGGCTTCATCATACTCTACTGTCACCTGACTTTTGCCATCCGGTCGAAGATAAGAAAGTGTTCCATTCTTACGCATCTCTGTCAACCGGCGTGTCAACTGATGTGCCAAGGAAATCGCATATGGCATGCAATCCTCCGTCTCGTTGGTTGCATAGCCAAACATCATTCCCTGATCTCCTGCACCGATTGCTTCAATCTGTGCATCAGACATATCCATTTCACCGTTCTTTGCCTCAAAAGCCTTATCAACACCCATAGCTATATCTGCAGACTGCTGATCTAACAACACCTTTACCTTACAGGTATCACAGTTGAATCCTTTGGCATCATCGTCATAACCAATCTCACGGATCGTCTCACGCGCGATCTTCTCATAATCAACCTTAGCTCTCGTGCTGATCTCGCCCATGATCATCACATAATCTGTCGTAATGACTGTCTCACAAGCAACACGGCTCATCGGATCCTGTTCCATCAATGCATCCAATACAGCATCGGAAATGTTATCACATATTTTGTCCGGATGTCCTTCCGTAACCGATTCCGATGTAAACAAACGTTTCTCCATAATTTCCTCCATTCTGACGTACCATTTCTGTACGGTCTATCTACGAATATTTCCAAAAAGAAAAAGCCCACCTAAACCGACGACAGATGGACTTGATTTCAACTTGATCTCAAACCCTCTTATTGCTCGATTTCTCGCTGAGATTGGCACCTTCCTGTCAGGGGTTGCCGTGGTTTCACAGAGCCTTCACTCTCCGCCACTCTAAATAAGAGTTGTTTTGTGAACTATTTTCTTATACCGTGTAATAACACACAACTTTTATATTATACCTTTCGACGCATTTCGTCAATACCCAAACGAGACTATTCGCCAAAATTATGAACCATTTATGATAATGTCCAATATACCACAAAGGAAAATGTCTCAAAACAATATCCGTTCAGAAGATCCAAACATATCTCCTCAGCAGCAAGCGGGCATACATACTAAAAAATTTTATAGTGCTGCATCGGTACATTTAATAAGAAATGTTCCATTAAATCATGGAGTACGATAACAGGACCCGACAACCAGAACCATAAATTACAATATAAAAGACAGATCTGTCCCCGAAAGTTGTACTGCTGACCGGAATAATCCCATACCGCCAGATGCAGATAACGATTCACGATCATGCCGACAACAAATTCCACCACCGTGATCATAAGACTGCACAAAAGCATCTGCCCCACCAGTGATGCCTGTCCACCCAGTAGATTTTGCACAGCACCGACTAGCACAAAACAAATTCCACCAGCTAGCAGCATTGATATATGAGAATAACCCCGCATTAATATTTCTAATGCGCAATATAAAAATCCTCCTGTAAAAAACATGATCGTATATGCCTGTGCCGGATTCATATCTGCTATTCTCCTTCCTTTACCATATGTTCTGCTATTCTCAAACATAGTATGTATTTTTTTTAAAATCTTATTCCTTAAAATTTGTCATACGCAACTCAATTTTTACAATGTCAGCCACATATTATTGTGTCGATAATGATTGGTTTTTATCAAAGATTGTGCTAACATAGCAAGAGAATACTTAAACAGAAAGCGAGGATTTTAATATATGAACCAAACCATCTTAAAACGACTGGATGCTGCGATTACATCAACATTGATCGGACACAGTGAAGATCCTGACTGTAATGTCGGCGCATCCATCTGTATACTCCATCGTGGCGAGGAAGTATACCGCAAAGAATACGGCGAAGCAGACAAGGAAAAGCACCATCCAATGAAACCAGATACGATCTTCCGCTGTTATTCTATGACAAAGCCGATCACTTCTGTTGCTGTGATGACTTTGGTAGAAAAGGGTGCATTAGCACTATCCGACCCGGCCAGCAAATATTTACCGGGGTTTAAAGATCAAAAAGTATATACCGATCAGGGACTTGTTCCGGCGAACCGCGAAGTCACTATCCAAGATCTGTTGGATATGACTGCCGGTGTAGTCTACCCGGATGCATCTTTTCCTGCCGGTGCTATTATGGACAAGATCCAAGCAGATTTCTATGATAAGATCGCCAAAGGCGAACCGACTCCTTCTACCTATGAATTGGCAAATATCATCGGTCAACAGCCTCTGGCATTCCAGCCCGGCGAGCGCTGGTTATACGGTTTTTGCGCAGACGTTCTCGGCGCCATCGTGGAAGTCGTATCCGGCAAGCGCTACATTACATATCTAAAAGAAACTATTTTTGAACCGCTCGGCATGACAGACACTGATTTCTATGTCCCAGAGCAAAAGCAGGACCGTTTTATGCAGTTCTATCAATATATGCCGGAAACTCAAACGTTAGATCCATGCACCTGGCAGCATTTATGTCTGTCTCATATGCATCTAAAACAGCCATCTTTTGAATCCGGTGGCGCAGGTTTGGTATCTACCTTGAGCGATTACGCCAAATTTGCACAGATGATGTTAAACAAAGGAACGTATCAGGGTGTCCGCATTTTGGGACGCAAAACAGTAGAATGGATGACACAGAATCATCTTAATGAAAAACAGCTGGTAAGCTTTGACTGGGAATCATTAAAAGGTTATGGCTATGGCAATCTGATGCGTTGTATGATCCATACAGAACTTTCCGAAAGCATTGGATCTAATGGCGAATTTGGATGGGACGGCTGGTTAGGCAGCTATGTAAGTATGGATCCGGCTGAGGATCTGGCGATCATTTATGTGATCAACAAATGCGGTGGTAACGGTTACCGAGATGTACAAGTTATTCGCGACATAGTATATGCCGCATTAGAAGATTAGCAGATCACTCCAAGAAAGGTTAGGTGAGCAGTATATGAATACTTCACAGGCAGAAGGCATTGATCAGCTTCAAAGCTGGGTCAATGAAAGTAAACGTATTGTGTTTTTTGGCGGTGCCGGAGTCTCAACCGAAAGCGGCATCCCGGATTTTCGCAGTGTAGATGGTTTGTATCATCAAAAATATGATTATCCACCGGAAACCATTCTCAGCCATACGTTTTTTATGCGAAATACAAAAGCGTTCTATGACTTTTACCGCGATAAGATGATCTGTCTGGACGCCAAGCCAAATATCACTCATCTGAAATTGGCAGAAATGGAACAAAAAGGCAAACTTACTGCTGTTGTGACTCAAAATATTGATGGGCTTCATCAAGCAGCAGGCAGCAAAACGGTATACGAACTCCATGGATCCGTGCACCGCAATTACTGCACCAAATGCCATACATTTTATGATATTCACTGTATTACCGAAAGCACAGGCATTCCGACTTGTGAATGTGGTGGTATTATCAAGCCGGATGTTGTATTATACGAAGAGGGATTAAATGATGCAACAGTAACCGGTGCTGTCAAAGCGATCAGCGAATCCGATCTCATGATCATCGGCGGCACTTCTCTCGCTGTATATCCGGCCGCCGGACTACTGCATTATTTCCATGGAAACCATTTGGTATTGATCAATAAATCTGCCACCCCGATGGATGCAGATGCAGATCTTTTGTTACAATGTGGACTTGGGGAAGTCTTTTCCCGGATTGAAGTTTAATGTGCGCGAAGGCAAAATTGCACATAGCTATCAGTCATCTGCCGGTATCTATACCTGGCAGATGACTGGTCGCTATGTGAACGCTTTGGCATAAGCGTTGCAAATAAGCTTGTGAAACAAGCGACAAAGCTCTGAAAGAGCAGATTTGCGAGTTTGATAAAAAGACTAATTACTAACAAGAAAGAAAGGATTGATGACTATGCATTACTCTTATACTACAAAAGGAACTTGTTCCAGTGAAATTGAATTTGATCTGGATGGTGATGTTGTTCATAACGTACAATTTGTCGGTGGCTGTAACGGTAACCTAAAGGCGATCAGCTCTTTGGTTGACGGTCTGACCGTAGAACAGGTCGTAGATAAAGTCAAGGGCATCACGTGCGGTTTCAAAAGCACATCCTGCTCGGACCAGCTTGCAACCGCACTGTTGGAAGCACTCGACACAGTACAATAATTCACCAAACTATTTATTCACACTTGTTTAGAAGCTATGCGTTTCATTTATGAATCACATATTGTTTCTATCTTTTCTCAAAATGGTACAGGCGGCTTACGGCATCTCCCCAGAGATCACCAATCAACAGGCCGCCTTTCATTAATATTTCACCGGTATATTCCCTTTGCGTCACATCACAATAATAAACCGCTTCCGAATCCAGTCCCTGTAAATGTACCTTACGGCTTCGGCGGTTCGGTTCCGCGAGCACCTGTACAAATGTCATTAAAGCCTCTTTCTGATCTTTTGACACAACCATATAAGCATCATAGTAGTGATTTTCTGCATACGATGCGAGTCTATAGTAATCCCCATTTCGGATCAATAATTGGTAGGTATGATACATCTCTGTCTGCTCACGGATCAACGCCTTCTCTTCCTCGGATAACTTTGTCACATCAAGCTCATAACCAAATGTTCCCGCCAATGCGACATGTCCACGAGTCACAAACGGAGTATTGCGTCCTACCGTATGATTTGGGCAGACGCTAACATGCGCCCCTATCGTGGATAATGGATAAATTAACGCTGTTCCCTCCTGAATACCTAAACGCTCCACGGCATCTGTGTCATCAGAGCACCAGATCTGTGGGCTGTAATATAGCATTCCCGGATCAAATCGCCCCCCGCCTCCGGAACAATTTTCCAATAACAGATCCGGAAATTCCGTGATCAGCCGCTCCTGCATACGATATACTGCTAACACATACCGATGAAGTAATTCCTGACCATGCTCTTTGCCCAAATATGCACTTCCAAGATCCGACAGTTGGCGGTTCATGTCCCATTTTACGTACATGATCGGTGCACTGCGCAAAATACGTGCCACCGATTCATAAGCATACTCCTCAACTTCCGGATTCGATAGATCCAACACTCCCTGCGCCCGGCTAAGAGCCGGCTCACGTCCCGGTATTTGGATCATCCAGTCCGGATGTGCGCGAAACAGATCCGAATCCGGAGAGATCATCTCCGGCTCAAACCATATGCCAAACTTCAAGCCGATTTTATTAATGCTGTCTACCAAATATTTTAAACCACCGGTAAGTTTTGCTTCATTCACATACCAATCTCCCAACGAAGACTCATCATTGTTACGTCTGCCAAACCAGCCATCATCCATCACAAACAGCTCTATGCCACAGTCTTTCGCAGTCTGCGCAATATCCAATAACTTTTCCGTTGTAAAATCGAAATACGTTGCTTCCCAATTGTTGATCAGAATCGGACGCTCTGTGTTTTTGTAGCGGCTGCGGATCAGATGCTCCCGGTAAAAATCATGAAGTGAACGTGTCATCTTGCCAAGACCTTCCGACGAGTAGGTGAGAACTACTTCCGGTGCCTGAAAGCTGTGTCCCGGTGTCAGCTTCCATCCAAATTCATAGGAGTGTATTCCCATTGTCATACGTATCATGTCATGCTGCGACACTTCCACCTGTCCCAAAAAATTGCCGGAATAGACAAAATGCATTGCATACACATCTCCTTGGGTCTGCGTTGTACCCGGTGTGACCAGTGCAATAAACGGATGTTCCTGATGCCCGGATTCCCCACGGATCGACGCCGCTGACTGTCTTCCATATCCAATTCTCCGGCGCTGTATACGTCGTTCTCTGGCCCATGCGCCCGGCAAAGTCAGCAACTCATAATATTCCTCATAATCCATATCCAGACAGGCACTATATATTTTTTCAATGGTAAGCGTCTGCTCTCCCCGATTGTGTACCCGCACAGAACGAGTGATCACATCCTCCCTCTCAAAAGCTGTATACGATAGCACAACTTCTACACCAAGCACTCGATCCTGACAAATAAGCTCTAACGTCTGTACTGCTGTACCGGCATCTTCCGTATCCATCTGTGAAGCAGTAACAAAAGAAGCCGGAAGTCCCTCTAGTGGTGTCTTGCCGGAATATATTCGATGCTCTTTGTAAAGAATTTCCGTTCCCAGACATCCATGTTCATCTCGAATATCCAAGCAGCTTTCCCGAAAATCCCCTATGCCGCCGGTTGGCAGTTCCATCGGAAAGCTTTCCAAAAATACGCATTTTTCACGTTTGTTGCGCTCCGGTATATATGGATATTCCGCCGTCCGCAGCAAATACCCACCGTCAATGTGCTGTAAACGCTCCCCATAATAAATATGTCCCAAATACCCTTCCGGTGTAATGCCGATCATGTAACTGGTACTCTTGGTATTTAGTTGGAAAATATGCTGTTTCTCATCATAAATAATCATTCTATTCTTTACACCTTTCCTCCATGGATCACGATGATTTATTTTGCAATAGTTGGACCAGATGTGACTCAATCCTCGCGTATCTGACCATTTGCAATGTTTTGCTGTATGATCGAATCTACGACTTCGAACAATGTTTCTGATCCAAGACGCGTCTTACTCTGCCGTCCGTATACCTGCTGCGCCGTAACCTCGTGTTCCTTCCAATCCGCACCACCATTACTGTTGTTTAACATTAACGGCTGTAAATTATCCATAGCATGTGCGAACTTCGATTCCGGCGTTTCAAACGCCTCAAACTCATCAAACAATGCGATCAGTTCTTCCTTTTGTTCATCCGGTAAGAGCGAAAAGATCCGCTCCTTTGCAGCATTCTCTCTTGCTGTCTGCGTCTTCAGATTCTCTGCATCATACGCATAAGTATCCCCTGCATCGATCTCTACAATATCATGGATCAAGCACATTAACATCACCTTTGCAACATCAATTTTTTCATTCGAATATTCCCGAAGTACATACGCCATAATCGCCATATGCCAAGCATGCTCTGCATCATTTTCATTTCTTCCATGTCCGGAAAGATGCGTCTGCCGAAAAATATTCTTCTCCTTATCAATCTCCAATGCAAATGCAAGTTGTTTTTTTAATCGTTCATCCATCACATACTACTCCTTTTCCTGAAATACTGCATGTTCAAAACATCATATATCCCAAGCAGTTATTTATCCCTGTAATCCATCCGCAGGACGAATCATGATCTTCAGGTACGATTTTAAGTAAGTGCAAACATATCCCTACAAATCATCTTCCCTGTCTCTGTTCTAAAAATCGTTGTATACGCATGCTGTACTGCCTGCTGTGATAATGTATCTTCATACATATTCACCAAAAAATCTGCCTCAACCAAAATCTGATAGTCGATCCCATCCATATCCTCATAGGTATGATGATGTGCGATCAAATATTGTACTCTGGTCGATACATCCTCCGGGAACCGCAACTTGGCAAGCAATTGTTGCGCCAGTCCCGGACCTTCCTGTTCCTGTAATTTACCCCCGCAGTCGCCATATTTTTGTTCGCATATATGAATGCCTATGTCATGCGTTAATGCTGCTGTCTCAAGAATAAACCTAGTCTTCTCATCCACATTCTCCAGTTCTGCTATTAATTTTGCATAGCTGTGAACTTTGCAAAAATGCTGTATTCTTTTCGGATCCCCTGCATACAACTTAATCATTTCGGCGTGCAACTTGTTAATCATAATAATTTTTCATCCTACTTTCTTACTCTAATCCCATTGCTTTAATAATCCGCTTCACTGCTTCCTCATCCAACTCTACAAATTCTGCTATGGATGCTATGCTTTCTCCACGTTTGTATAGCTTTCGAATAGACCGTTCATTGGTTTTGGCTATTCCTGTTTCTTCACCTTCCTTCAAGCCCTCTTCATAACGCTGCCGATATTCGTATTCTAACGTCATATATCCCAACCTCCAACTCTCATTTTGGCGGGTCGAACGCACTGCTTCCTCTAACTGCTTCGTATACTCATCCGACGCACCTTTTCCATCAATATAATCCAAAATCCGTTTCATTTCGGGACTCACATCATCCATCGTCCCCTTCGTACTTAAGATTATCTTAACTGCGTCATCATCTAATGTCAATGCCGTATTTTCCTGACAGATATTGCAAAATGTATAAATATGCCGACCTTCTCCGAACGGATCAAATGTGCAAATAAAGATCACATAACTTTTCTTTAATTTCGTGTAATCCTGACCTTTCTGCAGTATATTAAGGTCTATCACGCCTTGATAATACCGCATCCGTTTCGGTAGATTCCTATTATCTGACGTCTGCATCTCCAAGTTAAAGACCGTGTTCTGATCATCTTCCACATACACATCTAACCGTATTGCTTTGGCATTTGCAGACAGATCAATACTCTTCTGTGACTGCGGATATACGACCTTTCGAATCTTGATCTTCAAAATCATCTCCAAAAATGGTTTTACATATTTGGAATCATGCATGATCAATCCAAACATAAAGTCGTCTTTTAGCTCCAGTTCTTCGTATGGTTTTATTTCTCTTGCCATAGTGTACTCCCCCTCTTTCCTATTACGCGTTTGCATATATTGTTTCGTACGTGATAATATATCATCTTTCGAGAAGAATTACTATTGGCAATATTCACATATTTATAAGATTATTATATACATATCTCACAATATTCTACTTTCTCTGTAGATCACAGCAGCGATGCCGGCTTTATTGTCTTCCTATTGTTGTTGACTCTTTAAATTAGCATAATGCTGACCACCTGGGTAAACTCCTTGATTGACAGCTTTTTATGTTCTTTGTTCGTCATATCTCTTTCTCCCTGCTTTGCAGTTAGTTGTCGCTAACTCATTGTTTTAAGAAAAGCCGTGCATACACACGGCTGGTTTTCTTATATGCATTTCCCCATATCGAAAAGAATATCAGGAAATTTTAATAGTACTACCTATAAGTCCGTTTTTACTGCTGTGGCATGCACAATGGCTTCGTCTCTGCTACAAGAGAAGTCTTCCCGCAGGCTGTCATCCGCATTGACATGTTCCACGTCATCAAACATCTAAACGACTGTATTAGTGAAATCCGTCGGCAACTCCAGCAGGCTCTAGAACCATCTAACCCCGACTATAAGCTGCTGAAAGGCTTCATGCACATGCTTGTTTTGCCAAGCAGTCCAGTATTGACACTAAATATGATCTAAAAGCTCCTGTTGTCAAAAAAAGGATTGATAAGCTCCTGCATAGCTATCCCGATCTGAATGAAGCCTATCAGGCTCTCCAAAGCTTCCACTGCATAAATGATATGACCATGCCTGTATTCCAGCGTGCCCAGCTGACCGAATGGCTCAATGTCTACTGTTCCTCCGAAGTTCCCCAAGTGCGCCATGTTGCTAACATGGTCCGGCACTGACGCGGATACATACAGAACACCTGGAAATACAACAAATCCAACGGTGTCTGTGAGGGCTACAACAACCGGATCAAAGTCCTGAAACGAACATGCTACGGACTTCACAACCTCGAATCTTTCCGGAAACGGATCCTGCTCACATGCGGTCTCACACAGTTTGTCACCAATCCAGCGGTACTTTTTCAACGCAACCGTACAAAGAAAGGGGGTTCACAATTATGATCAACCGTAATGAACCATTTCCCTATAAGCTCTATGTTAAAGAACTCGAAACAGAGCTTGCAGTGGCAGAAAACACCATCCACAAAGCCGAGGAATCATTTCAAACCCACAGAAATAATTACCATGATCTTCAGGATTACGTTTCTATCCTTCAAGATATCCTCTTAAAAAACGGAATCTCATTTCCAGAACTTTACAGTTAATTGGGGATCCTGCAGTAATAAACTGCCCATGTCATGATCAAAAAGTTAGGAGGCAGATACTTAAAAATTTATACTAAAAAAAGGACTATCTCGTCCTCTTATGCGTATTTCGGAGTGATCTCTATATATCCAAATATCCACTTCTTTTTGGGTCATCACATGGTCAGTTTATTAAAGTTACCCTTTTTCTCCATTATTCAATTTAAAAAATTCTATCCTTCCTTATTTTTCAAGGCTTTCGAGGCATTCTGCCCCATATCTAAATGAAGAGCCGTATATCATGCATTTTATTCAAATCGCTCATATTGTTTTACAGTTCTCCTTTTTCTCTGGGGGATTGGTTGCTTACTAATGTTATCTTCTCACCATTTATCATTCCACTTATTTCCTTCCTCATAACTCACAATTGTAATATCATCCATTTGAAGAGTCTCCTTTAATTTCTCTGATCCATAATTTATTTTGTTCATTATAACGTTTAATAATTTTAGCTGGAGCCCCTGCAATTACACAATAATCAGGAAACGAACCCTTTACCAAAGAATGAGCACCGACCACACAATTTTTTCCAATAACTGTACCATCCAAAATTGTTGAATTTATACCTATCCAAGACCCGTCTCCAACAATAATCGGCCTAGCTTCACCGCCTTGTTCATTAATTGGCTTGCTAATATCCTTGTAATTATGAGTATTTGTTATAAAATTAATATTATCTGCCGTTACTACATTATCTCCTATTATTATAGTTTCAAAGCAATTAAAAATACAATTTTCACCAATGCAAGTGTTATTTCCTATCAATAACTCTCCCCCATCAATTACTATTTTAGATGATCTGCAGAGCGTTGAACTTAAGCCAATATTAATAGTCCCTTTTTTTCTTAATATAAATCTAACATACTTACATATAGTAGCTTTCTTTCCTATAATGCATTTAATACCCCTGCATTTGCAATAGATCATTAACAATTTATTTTTTATACTATACAAAAAATCAATGATGCATCTCTTCATAATCTTCATAAATTTCTGTCTCCCTTAGTCTCTTTCTACCTTATTTCAAACAGCTTAACATTTACGCTTGTAATTTAAAGTAAGCGTCTTTAATTACTTATAGGCCTCTGTAAAGATAACCGTAGAAACCAAAATCAGCAGCGCAACAATCCATGTAATCATTGGAGTATTAAATTTGCCAACTACATACTTTTTAAATGTATTTAGGAAAATATCCTGATAGAATTTTTTTCTTAATCTCATTTAAAGAATATATATGTAAAAAGGCCTCCATAGTCGTATTAATCACAATAAACAGAATATATGGCAACATCAACCTTTTTAGCTTTCTATTTGCAAATCCTAGGATGTTTGGATTGTCTTCAACCTTAAGTACATAACCTGACAATACAAAAACATAGGCATATGACATGTATAAATTAAGATCAATATGATTTTTTGTAGCATGTCATTTGCGTTCACCGATATAATACTATGTCCCAGAATTACGCTGAGAATCAAAATTCCTTTTACTTCATCAACCCAGTTGTCTCTGCTTGCTTGCCAAAAAATTTTCAGATGTTTTATCCATATAGTCAACTCCTTATATAGTCAGTTCTTTTTCCCTTAAAACAAGGGATTTGAAAACATTTAACCCCATATTTAAGCGGAGAGCCTCATTATACATTCAAAAAATTTTCATTTCCCATAATGTGTAAATGTTTCATAATATAAACTAGGAATTCCCACGTCATAGCTTTTGCCGGCAACATCCACTGCAACAAGTTCATCCTTCTTCGCTAAATCAGCAAGCGCTGCTGTAATATCAACCTCTCCTCCACCACCTTCTGTCTCAAAGTTTTCTATTTGTTTTTCTAAATACATAAATATTTCATCGGTTAAAACATATTGACCAAATGTAGCATAATATGTTTCCCCTTCTTTTGGTCTTTTTGTTTTCAAATGGCTTTCTGCATATTCTGTACTTGGTTTTTCAACCATTTTACTTACTTTCATTAAATAATTTCTGTCTTCACAAAATTTTCCTGAAATAATTCCATATGTAGAAACCTGCTGCAACGGAACCTCTTTAATTGCAACAACCGCTTTTCCTCCGGATTTATTATATGCATTGATTGTTTGCCTGGTACAGGATATATCTAAATCACTTTCATATATAAAGTCTCCAAGCATTAATAAAGCAGGCTCTTGATTCAAATATTTCCGTGCCTGATAGACAGCATGTCCAAACCCCTTTTTTTCTTTCTGTTCAACAAATATAAGTTTTTGACCAATATCATGTATCTGTTCATAATATTTTTTTAATCCACCTGACAGTTTATTATAAAATACATCATCTTTATCATAATTGAAAAAGTCTTTATATATGTTTTCTTCTCCTTCTCCAACAATAATAATAATTTCTTCAATTTCCGCTTCATCTAATTCTTGTAAAATACACAATAATACTGGTTCTACTATTCCGTCTTTGTTGATAATGGGAAGAAATGCTTTTTTTATAAAATGTGTTTCCGGATACATCCTTGTTCCAAACCCAGCAATCGGAATAATTGCTTTTCTTATCTTACCTCCTGCATTTATATCAAACGCATAAGCATCCATCCCTTTTTCATCTTTTAAATAATTTACTAATTTTTCTTGACATATTTTATCCTTTGTTAAAAACTGAATTGTACCATCTCCTTGAGAACCAACGCCCTTCGTTCCATAAATCCAATGACGAATATTAACATCATTCATTGTCTTATGTAAAACAGGGGCATTTAATTGTTCAGGGCAAGCCGGTGCTATCTTTTCATCAAATAATTTCTGTGCTCTATCCATTATGGCACCCAGTTCTTCTGCATTTCCTTCTTCTATTGCCCGAACTGCTTCGTGAATAAGTTGATGATTTCCTTGTCCTAATGCATACTGAACATCATGATCAATCATTGATTGTGCAAACGGATAAGAACGATTTAAATAAGATAATATTTTTTTTGTATCCTTACTGGCATGAAGATCTGCAAAAACCCAATGCAATGTTTTTCCAACTTTCAATCTAGTTACATTAATTTCTTCATCCGAAAACTCCATTATTATCGGATGTTCTCCATATGCACATGCCTGATCCATTCGACCACATCTGGATTTTGTAAGCCGCTCTCCAGCATATGCTATTTTCATAATCCCACGATTACTTAAATGCAAGTCATAAAGTTCATTGAACGCTTTTGCAACAAGAACACATATAGCAGCGCTGGAGGATAATCCCTTTTTCATAGGCAAGGTCACTTCTGTAACATCCAGTTTCATTCCCCCAACATTATAATTTTCTCTCATATATGCCGCAACGCCACAACAATAACAAAAATAGTTATCTTTTAATGCTTCTTTCTTTAATTGTTCTCTATGCATCTCTATTTTAAATTTCACCCTATTTCCCTCTGAGTCAAAGGTAGAGATTTGTAAATTGTCACTCAATTCCGCAGAAGCATAAATACCCAAATTTATTCCTGTAACAATAGCCATTCCTGGTAAAATATCTGAGTTTTGTGCTGTATACCTTCCCGCCCAATCACTGTGCTCTCCGAATAAACATAAACGCCCCGGTACAAATAATTTTTTTTTGGACATAATTATGAAACCCCCTTTTTCAAAATATTTATTCATTTACTATTTATGATTTCTTTCCCAGCACCAAATCTGTTTTAGAGTCCAAAAGCATCTTTAATTTATATGTTTACATTGCTTAAACACGCACATACAAAAAATGCAATTAAAAAGCCAACAAGCCTATTAGAATCATCCATTTTACATATTCTTCAATTGTAGAACCGTTATCTTTCTTTATTTGTCAGTACATTTTCTCTTCATCAAAACCAAGTACATATATAATAATCAACTCAGATTTGATGCCGAATTAATCTGTTCTTCAGTTATGTCTTTATGTATATACGTTCCATGCTTATAAGTAGCTCTTAACAAGCCGTGATTTCTCATATATGCCGAGATTCGCCTTTCAAAATGGTTTCCAGCATAATACGGAAATACTTTTTCTGTCGTTCTGTTTTTTTCCGAAAACACATCTCTATTATCCTGAAACCATTGTGCATTAATTAAACAGCATTGATCGGAAAAACCATATGAAAACCAAAATTCATCTGATGAATAGCAACTTTCTCGCTCTGCGCCTTCTATATCATTATTCCATAATGGATTTGCTACAATTACACGTTTATCCTCTTCCATTAAATTAATAGCCTTATTTATCCATATATCAACATCTGCCACATCTAAATACACATCTTCAGTCAAATACAATAGCCATTTGGTTTTACAAGTTATAATAGACGCAATCTGAGACGCTGAATATAACATACCATCATAATTAAATTTCATTTTTTTACTGTGTAATATTCCTTTTACATATTCACGCACTGTTGGTCTTCGATAAAAAGATTTTCTCTTGCATCCCATGTATTTCTTCTCAATACAGTCTATATAATCATAACTATAATAATAATCATTTACCAATCCCCTAGATAAGAGATTATGTATATAGCTTTCAACTTGTGTCCTATCTTTCACATTACTTATCATTAGTGTTCTGTGGTCTATCAAATCACAATCTTTCATAAATAAACGATTAGACCACTCCTCTGAAGTGATTAGTTTATAATTTTTTTCATAACAATTGCTCGCCAACGTAATCTCTCTTGTGTTCATTTTTTCTCTCCATTCTTTATAGTGCATGTTCAACAAAATTATTAATTATACTAACTTTATTAAACAGGGTTCTCTTTTTTCTTGGGGTTTCTACTTTCTTTTTTGTGGTTCTCTCAAAAATCCCATCTTTTCCAGTAGTTATTCTCCCAAATATTGGGTTGCACAAATCCTCCTCATTTTCACAGGGTTTCTTCTACACCCCTCCAACATTTCCTGTAGTTCTACTTTCCTTTCTGGGAACACCCCCGGCAAGCCATAAATTTACGACTTGCGAATCCACTGTTGTCACCGGTTCGATGCTATAATGGCATCATAGCTCTACGTTAAAGAGCTTCAAACAGAACTTGCAGTAGCCGAAAACACTATTCATGAAGCCAAAGAATCATTTCATATGCTCAAAAATGATCACCGGAATCTTCAAGAATACATTTCCATCCCTCAGGATACCCTTGCAAAAAGGGATCCCATTTCCAGAGTTTTGAGAATAATTCAGAAAGCTGGTAGTAATAAACTGCCCATGTCATGATCAAAAATAGGGAGGCAGATGCTTAAAATTTCTATAAAAAAACCATCCCATCCCTTTATGCGTATTTAGGTGCGACCTTGATATAACCAAATATCCACTTCTTTTTTTGACCATCACATGGTCAGTTTATAAAGTTACCCTTTGTTCCAATTATTCAGTTCTTAAAAAGCTGTATTTCCTTATTTTCCAATGCTTTCAAGGCATTTTGCTCCACATCTAAATCAAGAGCCATATTTATTTACTCGTGTCTCAAAAATATTGTTTCAAAAATCTTTGAACGCACAACAAGTAAGTGCTAAATTTCAAAAAGGCAAGCTTAACTCCTCTTATATTTTGATACCGTTCCATATAATACACGCCAGATTCGGCTTCAGAAATCAATTTACCAAAGCTCTTTCTTTTCCCTGGGCGGTTAATATGATTGTGGATATAAAACTGATTATTTACAATTGCCATGCTGTACCCAGCCTTTTTAAGTCGCGCAGACATTATATTTTCTTCGTTGTATAAGAAAATATTTTCATCGAAATATCCACATTTTTTTATTGCTTCGCTTCTGAAAAACATAAAGCTACCGCGAATCACATCAACATAAGTATATAGTTTATTAGAATCATATGAGTACGGATTTTTTTTCATACATTTTCTTAAAATTGGAAAACACCAAAACACATATTCCTTATAACTCGGTGTTCTCCAAGCCGCCTCAGATTCTATTCCATTTATATCCTTCATTCTACATGTCACAGCCCCAATTTTAGGATCAGCCATTAACACCGTCATACAGTTCTTGATGTTATTCTCTGCATACTCGATATCGCTTACTATAACAGCAACATTGTCTGCCTTCAACACTTCAACCGCATATCTTAATCCAACATTATGGCCTGCACCATATCCGAGATTTTTTTTATTTTTTAGTACTATTACATTAGAAAAATCTACATTATTTAATAGTTCATCATTAAAATCCCGTGAAGCATTATCCACAAGTACATAATGTTTAAATAAACAATTATCCATCCCATACTTAAGTACATTAAGGCATCTTTCTAAATCGTTATAATTCAAAACTACCAAACAATTATTCAGCATCTCTTTCTCTTCTCTTTCACAAAATTTACTCCCATTCTGAAATTTGGACTAAAAACAAAGCTTACTAAAGTAAGTAAGATTGTCACCGTCGCAGTTGCAATCATTTTAACGACAAATCCCGCCACATTTGACGCAACAAAATGTGAACAAATAAAAGAAGACACAAATACAACAGCTATTAACTGTATAGCATTGATAAACTTTGCGCCTAAATATTTAATATTAAACTTTTTCTCTTGAAAATAGTATTTAGAAAGGGCTGCCGTATTAAGTGGAATATCAATACATACAAAAGCAATTATCGTCGAAAGGAGCACTCCATACACGCCAATAAAATTAACCAAGACAATATTGGTAATCAAATTAAATAATGCAGATCCAAATGCAATAAATTTAACTTTCCACCACAGTCCATTTGCGTCTATATATATATTCAGCATGTCCTTTATTTTGTAGAAGAAAAAATAAAATGCAAAAAGAACAACTGTCTTATCAGAAAATAGATTGTTGTTACCAATCCAAAGTTTCATAAAATCTTGACACAGGGTAAAATAGCAAGCTGAAAACCATATAACAACAAAGGAAATGAGTGAATCCATTATAAAAAAGAATTTCTCACTATTATTCTTGGTTTCCTTAACGATATAATTACCCGCCACCGGAGTAATTGCCTGATCAATCGCACCAAGAAACAGTACCAAAGCACTAACAATATAATAATATGAGTTATACCGCCCTAGAATCTCAAGATTCAAGAAAGAAGAAATTACTATTGTATCTGCTGAAATCAAAATAACATTACTGATTTTTTGAAATACCATTCCTCCAATTTTAAATTTCAATTCAGCTTTTTCGGTTGAAGTTATGTCACCTTCAGGAAAATATTGTGGATATAATTTTTTTGAAAAATAATTGCATAACACGCTATTCAAAATAGTGGTAATGACCCTTACAACGCTAAATATATAGAAATTATGCCACACAAGTAAAGCAATCACTTGCAAAATATTAAGCGTAACATCCACTATTACTCCGCATGAATTGTATATATCAACTCTTTGAGTTGCAATCAACAATGTCTGCTTATACGCAAATAGATAATAGCCAACAGCAGAATTGATCAAATTAATCAAATATAATGCATATATATTTATTCCATCCGGCACGCTTCCGTTAATCAATACCTTTATAAAGGGCAGCAACGCCAACCCAACAATCGTTATAAATAATCCAATGAACTTATAACATTTTTTGCAAAAAGATAAAATTCGATTTACTTGTACTGTATTATTTTCTGCCAAAGGCTTATAAAGCAAATAAACTATTGCGCTTCCCAGCCCAAGTTCTGAGAAGTTTAAAACCTGAAGAACCGAGGAAAATAAAGAATTAAGACCTACATAAGATAATCCCAATGTATATATCAATACTGTCCTTGATACGAAAGGCAAAAGCAATCCAACAATTTTATTTATAATTCCTGAGGCTATGCCTTTCGTTAAGTTCTTGAAATTATTCATGTCTGCCCCCTAATCCCAATTTTCTCCCAAGTTCATCACATATATTGCGCCAGCTAAAATTGTTTACTGCAAAGTTCGAAATTTTATCCGCCTGATAAGAATCATTTATGCATGCTGTTTTTAATTTATCTGCAAAGTCATTTATATCATCAATTTTAGCAATTAATCCATAACTATCATTGGAAATTAAATCATGTATTGGAGCAACTCCATCAGTAGATACAATATAACATCCACTTGTCATTGCTTCCAGCAGAACCAAGGCGAAACTTTCCCATCGTGATGGCAATGCAAATATTTTTGACTCAGCATAGTAAGCATTCAAGATATTTTTATCTGTTATTTTTCCGGTAAAAGTAATTCTGTCTGCTATGCCTTGATTGTCATTTTGAAATTTTGTCAAATACTCCTTGAACTCTGGCTCTACTCCTCCGACCAAAACCAAATTCCACTCAGGAATTTCATCTGCAATTGAGGCAAATGCCTGTAACAAAATTTCTGTGGCTTTTTGTTCTGTCCCAAGTCTTCCAACTGTTAGAATTTGTTTCTTCTTAGGTTTATTACATTCTATATCTGTGTAAAATAATCCATTGGGTAAATATTCTATCTTCTGACCATAAATAGAATGTAATTCATCATATATTCTTCTGCTTTCAACCGTCACCAGATCAGCTGAATTCAAAATCCGTCCAAGAACTTTTCTATCTCTTTCGCTTTCCCTTATTACCCTTATTCCATTCAGATCCATATCCAACTTTACATATACTTTACCTGTTTTATTTAGAAATTTGTATAATTTTACACAAATTAAAGTAACTCGCCCCCAATGGTACAAATTCAGAAAATCAATTTTCTTGGCATTCATAGCCAGATACTTAATGCTGGATACCAACTTCCCCTTGTTCTTTACAGTTATATGCTTTAAGCCTTTAACCTCCTTATTTAGATATAAAAGCTCATCATTATCGTAAGAGACAATATTGGCGTCTAAACCAAACTCTTTCATCATAAAATATGGAATCAATCCAACATCTTTCATCAAATTTTCATTTTGTGCTGTCAAAAACAAAGTATCCCATCTCATAGTATCATCTTCCAACCTTTATCTTCTTTAAAATCTTATAATAGTTTTTTGTTCCAACAATCCTTTTGATCAATTTGATAAGCCTCAATTTATTTTGCTTTTTCTTATCAAACCAAGATCCCTCGCACCAGTGAATAGTATATGAGTCTTTATTTATCTCTTTGATATCATCGCCTATCCCGTAAGGGCAAAAGACATTTTTCTCATATAAACAAATATTGTCTATGATTTGTGTTTCTCCATTTGCCAAGAATCCATTTTCTTTTAATATTTCTGTTATTTTACATACATTAGCAGTCAGATCGTACCCATTCGTAGTTAAGAAGGTTCTATTTTCATAGGATCTAAGCCATTCTTCAATGAACTTATTATGTGCGATGGAAAAAATAACTGCTGAGGCTATCATATTGACAGACTCAAAACTAAAGACGCCATCATACTCCAAAAAGCAGTCTAAATTCTTTTTTACTTCAACATCCAAGTCGAAGTAAATTCCACCAAAGTTATAAAGTGCGTATAACCTAGCATAATCAGATACAAAAGCATATTTTTTTGCATCATATGCCTGTTTTACATATGCAACTGTATTTACATCAAAATTACTTTCATTCCATTCTTTGATTTCATAATCTGGCAAGTATTTCTTCCAAGATTCTATGCACTTAATATGTAATGCTGATTTTTCAGATTCCCCAAACCAGCAATAATGAATAATTTTAGGAATCACAATTGCCCCTCCACTACACAAAATATTTCACTGACAATTCATCGTCACAGCTATTTACTTTTAATTTTCTTATACTTATAACAACGGCAAGTATCATCGACAACGGCAAACCTGCCAGTGATGAATCCCACACATGCCCCGCAAGGAAAGAATATATCATTATAGACCAGAACATTAGCTTAACCATGAAACTGGCATATTTCAAATTGTGCACTGACTTGACTATATACACAATCAATAGCGCAGAAACTAATAATCCAAAATAAAGAAATATATCTATCGGATCCATTTCAACGCGGATATCGCCATACCTCTGTATTCCAAACAAAACATTCATCATTGAATTTTTTGCATAATACTTAGAAAAGTAAAACTCAGCAAATGCTGTTCGACCATTAGTCAAAAAGTCAAGAACTGTTCCGCCATTAATTTTTACTCCGCCAATATAGTAGTACATATATGCATCGATTCTCTTTTCTACAAGAGGATAAATTACAGGATACAGCACTACACCTAATCCGAGTATTGCAATAATAATAGCAATCAATCTAAAAGGAAATTTAGCAGGATTAAGCACAAAAATATACCTCAAAATATATAGAACCGTTATCACAGCAAATAATGCCATGCTTGACTTTGATCCATTTATTACCATTGAAAATGTTGTTAAAGACACATAAAATAAATTTTTTAAATTCCTTTTTCTATAAAGATTTTCCAATGAATAAATAAAAATCACGACAAGCATTACAACAAGTGCATTGTTCTCAAAATAGAGTCCCTGATATCCAGACCCTTCATATCTTTCATAGCCGATTCCAAGTATTCTAGGGATAATTATGCTTAAAGACACAATAAGCATCAGATTCCTGAGCATCTTGTCAAAATAAGCACTATCTATTTTCCCTTTATCAATCAAGCCCATGAATGCTCCAGCTGTCACATATGGGCATAGCAATTTCACCATATTTAAAATCGCATCAAATAATAATACCCCACAGCTCACCTGATATATAACAACAATTAGATTAGCTGCAAGAAGTAGCATCATCCAAATCGTCTGTTTCTTTGAAGTCTTTATTACAATAAAAGTGGATACCAATAGCACGGTGAATCGATACACTTTTCCAAAAGAAGATTCTCCATCACTAAACAAAAAAACAGAGTTTATTATTTGGATGATCGGAATCATAATACAAAGGGCATAAAGTAAGGTGCTAGAGGACAATCTCAATTTTATATGCGTATTTTTCATTCTTTTTTCTCCATATCATTTTCTCCATAGATAATAAAAAACAATGCCGAAAGGTGACATTAAAGATGTCAGTGCATTTCCTCTCGGTATTTTAGTAACTACTGATTCCTTATATTTCTGTCTTGCCGCAATCTTATAGCAATCATATATTATTGCCCCTTTAATGTTTGCCTTAATTCCACACTCTTTGTGCATAAGGGCAACGCCTCTATACATGGAGCCAATTGGAGAAGCAAATTTTGACGGCTTGTCATTCGCTGTCAACCCACCGGCAAGATACCCACCCTGATAAATAGCCTTGTTAATATATACAGTTTTATATTTAATTCCCATTGAAATCCAAACAACATCTTCGCTCATAAATCTTTCGTCTTTTATTTCAGGAAACTTATATTTTCTCAACTTGTCTGTGACATACACCTCTGCCATGTCTCCGGGTCTGTTCTCTTTAACACGGCATGTTGGATAATCACTTATAAATTCATCCTTATCTAATTCTAATATTGGGCTTCCATTCTCATAGCATCTTAAAAAGGCAAATGAACACAAATCTTTTATTTTATCTTCATATTTATGGGCATATTCTCTGATAATCCTACTTGCACTAGGCAGTAGCAAATCATCGCTATCAACAATAATTACTAAGGGCGTATCGATATGCTGCATAGCAAAGTTAATAGCTGTATGTTTTCCGCCATTATCTTTTCTGTAATAAAAAACTGGAAAATCATCATTCTCAAAGCCCGAAACTATGTTTTTTGTTCCATCAGTACTTCCATCATCTATTATTAGCCAATTAAAGTTATTTTCTTCCTGTGCGATCAGCGAATTATATAGATTAGGAAGTAAATTGGCCCTGTTATATGTAGGCGTTAATACTGTAATAAGTTTATTTTCATTCATCAGCTACTCACCAACCACTTCATAGAATATGGATGACATTTCTTTTGCGATCCGCTCCCAATTATACTGGCTCAAATCATATTGCCTCTTCTTAGAATCCACAACACGAGCTGAAATCTTTTCGGCAAGCATCACACTATTCTCACATTCAAAATAATCATCCTCGTCCAGATTTACTAAATGCGTAGCTGGAATATCAGCCACCAAAACATCTAAGCCATATTTCATGGCTTCAAGAAGCACCAACGGAAATCCCTCATTTCTGGACGCCAGTACATACAATCCTGCATGCGTATACAATTGATGAAGATTGTCGCCATAGGTATATCCTGTAAATATAACATCTTCATCTTTGCTGAGTTCTTGAAGTTCTTTCATATAACCACTTTCAAACTCAACCCCTCCGGCAATAACAAGCTTAAATCCGTTTTTCCGCGCCAACTTGAAAGCTTTTATTAACACATCAAATCCCTTCTCATTTGTTATTCTTCCAACACTGAGAATGTATTTGCCTTTTTCCACACCTATTTTCTCCACATAATCTGTATTAGGAGATACTGGCAAATCGTTTATTCCATTCGGCATATATACAGACTTTTTTCTTATATCATCTCCGTATTTCTCCATCTGGAATTTATTTACAAAGATAATCTTATCTGCCGTTTTTAATGCGATTTTTTCAGAAAATTTGAGTAATGCTTTTTCAAACCAATTCCACTTGTCATGCTCATAGTTTGGACTATGAAAGGTCAAAACAACCGGAATTTTTTTGATTTTCACTATTGGACTGCATAGCGCCGGACCAATATTATGATAATGAACCACATCTGAATTTTTTAACAAAACATTAAACGAAGAAATAAAGGAATGAAAAAGAGGTTCAAAGCCTTTGATTTTGGTAGACGGCAGATCTATAAACGAGATATGCTTGTAATTACCATTCGATTGCACATATGGCTTCCGCCTATATACAGTGATATCGATGTCATCGTTCAGTTTGGGATAAAGCGATTCACAATGTTTTTCTACTCCGCCCTCTATCATCGGAAATCCTCGTAGTCCTATCACACTTATTTTCATATCAATTCTACACCTTTATCTTAATTGTCATCAAAGTTATGAACTCAAGTCGCATAGGAAACTTCACAATATTTGCGTTTTTCCCAATTTACTCAAATACTCGTTACTATCCTTAGTCCATTTTCTTCTTTGTATTATTTTTCTAATACCATATCTACGAACAGCATTTCGAACCATTCGAAAATAATATCTAACTTTATAAAACGCTGCTTCCTTATATTTAAAATCATCTATTGTAACAAGGTCATTTATAAATACATGCCCAGGTACAACTTTTATGGCTTGTATCTCATTAAAGTTGTCGATTTCAAATTTTCTCCTATAAAAATGGCAATATAGCATTTTCTTTTTTCTCAAATTCGAATCAACTACAAACAACTCCCCATTTTGCCAGAGGACAATAAACTGTTTTTCCTTGCTAATCCCATCAAAATAAAATATATCTTCACATGTGATTGGATCTCTCATAACATCTTTTGGAAGCCAGAATTTAACTCCATTTAGCAGGCATTTTGAGTACACGCCCCTATATTCATCGAAATACATTGAATCATCGGTTTTATATACATCCATATAATTTAACGACGGATAACCATTTTCATCGAACCTATATATTCCGTTTAACTTCCCGTTGTTTTTATAAATAGAAAGATGTCCTAAGGCTAAAAAACGATCATATTTTTCCAGGATTTCATCGGTAAGATATTCTCTCATCCCTCCCAGTAGCATATCGTTGCAATCACAATAGCCCCAAAAGTCATAATTCTGAGTTATTTCTTTAAACGCCTCACCAAATATTGGTTTATAGTCACACAATTTGTATGGAGCATTCAAGGCAATTTCAAACCCCAGCAAATCTTCAAATCGCTTTTTTAATTCAGATAGTGTCGATTTAATTACTGATACATTGCGGGCTGGCTTATAAGAATTGATAAAATCTTCATCATCAACAAACAAATAGAAATCAATTGTTTCATTTGCTTCTGCTGTTTTAAGCCATAGCTTAAAAAAATCATTCAGTTTCCCAATATATGGAACAATCAAACAAATCGATTTCATATCTCTCTTCCTTTCAAAACGTCACATTCTTAGTTGACAGCCCACCTCTCCCCATTCGTACTTGGAAAGTACGATTCCTAGCTTCTCGGGTCTGCTCAAACATTGCCTCTCTTAATTCTTCCCCCATCTTGACTCCAACCAATTTCCTGTGTTATTTACAAACAAAAAAGGCCGAGCTCCGCCACCCACCACCTGCCTTATCAACAGTCCGTAGTTCTCTCTTCGCTTCACTCGCTCTTTTTGTCCGCCGTTCCACAACACGCGTCACTCGTCATCTTGCTTACACGGTTTCATATAAACATTTGCAGTTCTTCTCGCTGAAATGTAACTTTGGTTCCAGCACCAAATAACTCTATCTCTACTGTCCATTCGTCGGCATCTGGATCTGCATATAAGAATTTTCCTCGTACTCCTTCAAACACACCCGAGAGTACTTTCACTTGATTCTCAAATTGCACTTCGTCCTTTTGTCGATCGATGACATCAGAAATCATTTGACTTAATTCTTCTTCACTGACCCTGGCGATAGTTCCAAGCCCTACTTCAATAGGAGTAGCTCGTCCAAAAATCGGAACATCCATTTTGGCAATTCGCCGATGTCGATCCACTGTTCGAATCCATCCCTGTACCTTTTTCAAAGGTCCCGAAGTGATATATACTTCATCACCTATCAAAAAGCCTTCGGAGTATTGAACAATATGATCCGCATCCATCATGAGTGCTAAGAAATCCTGCTCATCTTTACGGATGGGCGATACCGTATCACCATCTTTTAACACTTTGGTGTACTGTCGGATTTTCTTAAGACCGGTAATGACAGTGTCAATGTCGTCAGTATCTACAAATAGATAGCCCGGAAACAATGGTTTTGCCACTTCATGCCATTCCTGCTTGAAGTGTTTTTTCGTTTTATACATTGGGATAAACATTTCGCGATAAGCAGTCTGATCAATGTACTGCTGACATTGCTGCTTACATTTTTGTTCTAATCCTGACATTGTGTGAATCACATACCACATTATTTCCCACCTCTACTCATGTAGCTGCTTTTTGTTGTTGGTACTCTGCAACGGTGAGCCGTGCAGGGATTTCCAAACCCACCCGGATCTGCCTGTCCTGACCAAATAGACGTATCGTCAGATTTGCAATGCGCTTGTGGCGGTCGATCTTGCGGACATGATCCGTTTTGCCGGATAACGGTCCTCGCTCGACAACCAATTTGCCATCTACGATATAATCTAGCGAATATCGCACACAGTCGTCAGTATCAAGCATTTCCATCAGGAATGCCTGCTCTTCTGTGCGAATCGGATAGAATCCGCCTCCGATCTGAACCGGGGTGACTGTACCGGAAAGATGCTCCAGATACGTTTCTAGCTGATCTGCGTTTTCACTTTGAATAAATACATAACCGGGGAAAAGTTTATTGATCTCAATATGCCATTCTCCCTGATACTTATGCATGCCCTCATAAGATGGAGAAAAGATTTTGTCAGCGACTTCCACAGGTATTTCCTACCTGCATTTCTCGATGGCAGTATCTTCTTGACCGTTGGTAGTTTGAACCACATACCACATATGTCTGCTTCCTTCTTTATGATGACTATGCCATTTTGATGTATTAAATATTATGTCGTAAATGTAAATTTGCAATTTTCAGTGTAGCACAGTTCATTTTAGAATACAAGGGAAAAATCTGGCACGAAATACCATGTAAGCATAAGATTGGCGAAATCCCCGAAAGTAAAGGGATGTTGCCAATCTTTTTTGTACAGTTTTAAATTATTTTTACATATTATAAAGCTGAAATTTTGAAAAAAGTGGAAATAATCTTCTTATTATTTTGCTATCTAATCTAATTTTTCTAAATTTCCATGAAAACAAACCTCCCTATTTACAAGGGATTATGTCACTTCCTGACATAATATTTATTATGTCGATGGTTTAATTATATTTTGCAGCTGACATAATAAGCAATATGTGGTTTGGTCAATAACTCCCGGTATGGGAAATTTTACTCAGCCTAATATATTGTATAACGAAAATGAATACTGTTTTAAGTTTTCAGATAAAATACAGAGGACTTTTTGAAATCTCTAGCATCAAAAAGCCCTCTGTATCATTTTATATTACTTGTGATGATTAGTTGTGACAATTCATTAATAAGCCACATTAACCTGATATACATAAATTCCATTTCTCGTTGAATACAGATAATAGGTACCTGCAGAAGGAATTTTATATGTTACCGTAGATGGTGTTCCTGTGATCGTAGCATTTCCTACTGTGTTTCCACCTACGCTACCGGATGCCAGACGCAATGTTCTGGATGCGGATGTTGATGTGGATGCTGCCGTAACTTTTACCGTACAAGCTCCCGTTGCCGTAAACTTGATATATCTTCCGGTGCTGTTACCACCACCATTCATTTGCAATACTTTGCTGTAACTTGTGCCATTTACAGTAGTGTTATGATTAAGCACCGCTACATTTTTGCCAGAAGATGCCCCAATTGTAAAACTTCCTGATGTAATGGCATTTGTATGGTTTCCGTAAGTAAGATCATTGGCTGACAGACTGATGTCTGTGCCCTTTGTGTCTGATGCTTTTTCTAAGATCCATAACTGGCAGGCACCACCCCAATAAGAATACTGAGCGATATTGCCACCTGCAGCCGTACTCCAATTATATACATCAAGGCAGGAAGCACTGGAGGTTACTCTTGTCTTAATCGCATAGGCTCCATTTGATATCTTTTGAATGTCAAATAACTGGTTGTTGGAACCCTTATAGCTGTATTGCAAAATATTAGCGCCATCAGCGGTACTTTTGCCTGCAACATCTACTACCTTTGAATATCCGCTGGCACCTGTATAAATATAGTAATATCCTGTTGCGGAATCCTTTACCAGCTTGAATTTCTGACGATCTGTGCCTGTGTACGTATACTGCTGCACATTAGCATTGTTAGAAGCTGAGCCATTAGCAACGTCCAAATATAAACCACTGAAGGCACTCTTAATATAGTATGTTCCCTCTAAAGAAGATGCGGAACTGTTGGAGCTATTGGAGCTGTTGGAGCTGCTGCTCTTTGGATATACTGATGCAATGGCATCAATAATCTTTTGCTGTGTTACTTTACAGGTACTTCTGTCAATCACGCCAAAACCATATGTGCCCGTATAACCATTATCCCAAAGGACCGGCACCATGCCATACTTCTTAGCATAAGTACATACTTTTTTTGCAAATTCCGCTCTCTGTGCAGCGCTTGTAGAATCGTATGCTGACTTATCAATTGAACCATACTCACCGATCACTACCGGGTAACCTGCTGCTACGAACTTGTTATACAAGCTGGAAAACTGTGATTTCAGAGCAGATTCATCACCCCAGGAAGATGTCTTTGAGCTGTTTGTTGCTGTATCTCCCCACTGTGTTACATTAGAAGATTCCTCTCCACAGAAATCCCATGGATCATAGTAATGGACAGAAATCATAATTCTTGGAGTAGAAATGCTGCTGTCTCTGTAATTGTCTGTTGGCAGGGAAAATCCGTAATTACCAACTGTATATGTAATATTGGTATTCCATCCCGGGATCATGAGCCAACGCTTTGCATTGTTGCCACCTGTCTGACGAACTGTGTCTACAAAGATCTGATTATAAGCATTAATATTTGCATATGCTGTGGATGAAGGTGTTCCGTATGTTCCATCGAATTCTTCATTCATAGACTCAAATACTAAATGCTGATCATAATTTTTGAACTTAGTTGCAATCTGTTTCCACACAGCCTTATACTTTGCCTTGATCGCTGTCTGGTTGGAAGATCCACAAAACAGCCAACCACCATCCAAAGTAGTATAACCATCACCATGCATGTTGATGATCGCATACAAACCATTGTTTACACACATATCTACCACTTGCTGTACTCTGTTCAACCAACCGGCATCAACCGTATAGTTGCTGTCTGAGCCGATGTGTCCCATATAGGATACCGGAATGCGGATGGATGTAAACCCTGCGTTTTTCACCGCTTTGATCAGATTTTCCGTAATGGTCGGATTACCCCACGCTGTTTCACTAGGTACTCCGTTGTTTGCTGCTTCCAACTGATTTCCCAGATTCCAGCCTGCGCCCATCGCAGATACAAACTGGCTCTGATTCAGATTCTGAAACGATCCGGATGCTGCCTCTGATTTTGCTTGCTGACCGAATGACAATACGCTAATAGAACAAATAACCATTGCCAGTGTCAATACATGCGCCAACCATTTTTTTGTCTTGTTCATAAAATTACCTTCTCTTTCTGAAATTGTTTATTCTTTTGTACCCATTCCTTGGAATACGCTTGATTTCTGATCCCCATTCAGATATTTTCCCTATTTGCTTTCTCACCCAAACATACTTTTCCCAATTGGCGCAGTTCCGTTCCGCCGTTTCCCTATTTACACTTTTTTGTTTGAATTGCACATAATCATATTGATAATTATAGCTATATTATGAAATTTTTACAATACTCATTCATATTTTGTTCATATTTTCGCCATAATACACAAAGAAAACATTTTCGAAACTATCTACGAAAATGTTTTCTTTGTGCAAAATTACAAATATCTATTTACTCTCTTTTCAATCTTTTCTCTTTTCAATCTTTTCTCTTTTCAATCTATTCTGTTTCAATCTATTCTCTCTTCAATCTACTTTCTTTCAATCTATTTTCTTTTCGATCTATGCTTTTTCAATCTATTCTCTCTTCAATCTACTTTCTTTTCAATCTTTCCTATTTTCCCTAACTGTCCGCAATAATAAAATACTCACGACAAGCAATATCGGAAAAATGACACCCGCTAAAATTCCCATTTTCAGATTTTCGGATGCAATATCAGAGACAAACCCTACCAAAGTAGGCCCTCCGGAGCATCCCGCATCCCCCGCCAGTGCAAGCAGTGCAAACAATGCCGTTCCGCCATTTCTAAGAGAAGCCGATGCCTTGCTAAACGTTCCCGGCCACATGATTCCGACTGACAATCCACAGATCGAGCAGCCGATCAGCGCGATCAATGGCGATGCTGACAGCGATATCGTCAGATAAGACAGGATACATAACGCACTGCTGCCAATCATAAACTGATCCAAATTGATCTTATCGCCAAATTTACCATAGAAGGCTCTGGCACTTCCCATCAGGATCGCAAATGCCATTGGTCCCGCCAAGTCGCCGATCGTTTTGGTAACGCCAAGACCTTTTTCCGCAAAGGTCGACGCCCACTGGCTGACCGCCTGCTCGCTGGCTCCGGCGCACAGCATCATAAGCATAAGGATCCAAAATATTTTATTTCTGCATAATTCACCAAGTGTCATGCCTGTTTCGCCTTCCTCGATCAAAGAAGCGATCGGCACTTTACAAAATACAAGTCCATTGATGATCGGAAGAGCCGCCCAGATAAGTGCCATCACTTTCCAATGATCGATACCGCACAGCTTGAAAAACAGCGTGGAAAAAAATACAACTGCCACATGTCCCCAGCAATAAAAGGAATGTAGTAAACTCATTGCTTTCTCTTTGTTATCACTTGGACAACTCTCAACGATCGGACTGATCAACACCTCGATCAGACCTCCACCGATCGCATACACGACAACCGCAAGCAGTAATCCGACAAAAGCATTCGGAAGTATTTCCGGCAAGATCACCAGTCCGATCAGACCGGCTGCAGAAAAGACATGCGCCAGCACAATGGATACCCGATAACCGATCCGGTCAACGAATCCTGCCGATAATAAGTCCACAAGTAACTGAATACCAAAGTTAAAGGTGATCAACATTGTGATCTGACTGAGTGGAATATGATAGCTTTTTTCAAAGGTCAAAAAAAGCAACGGCACAAAATTATTAACGATCGCCTGAACGATATAACCTGCAAAACAGGCGTACATCGTCTTTTGAAAATTGTTTTTCATAAGTCCAATCTCCTTCTATTGATAGTTTTGTGCCTGTGCATTCCACATCATAGCGTAAATTCCGTCTTTTTCTATCAATTCTTCGTGCGTTCCCTGCTCTTGCACTTGTCCGTCTTTTAACACAATAATCCGTTGGCAAAAACGACAGCTTGACATTCTATGGGATATGTATACCGCCATTCTGTCTTGAATCAGTCGGTCAAAACTTGAATAAATTTCATATTCCGCCATAGGGTCTAGTGCACTGGTTGGTTCGTCCAAAATGATAAAAGGTGCTTTCTTATATAAGGCGCGCGCAATCGCAATTTTCTGTGCCTCACCGCCGGACACCTCAACACCTTTAATACCCACATTATATAATGGATTATGGATTCCCTGTTCCATTTTCTGGACACGCTCCCAAATGCCTGCTTTCTCCAAAACCTCTTCAATCTCCCGCTCATCGTACTCCTCACTGGCAGCAACATTTTCTGCTACTGTCATAGCGAACAGTTTGAAATCCTGAAATACCACACCAAACATTGCCAAATATTCTTCATAATCATATTCACGAATATCGATCCCATTTAGCAAAATACGTCCGTGTGTTGGCTCATACAGTCGACACAGCAACAGGATCAAGGTCGTTTTTCCGGCACCATTCGGACCTACCAGCGCAATTTTTTCTCCATAGTGAAATGTGAGATTAACATGCTCTAAACTATCCTTTTTACCACCGGGATACTTAAAACTTACATCCTCAAAGGTAATCACCAGATCCTGTGGAGGTAAATCAGCCGTAGGTTTTCCACCCGTCTGTTTGCGATTTGGCAACTGCAGATATTCGTAATAATGATGCAAATACTGCATATTAAGCAACACCGTTTCAAAATGATCTACCATATATTGACAAGCACCTCCGAGTGCCGTTAGTGCCGATACATACTTGACCACTTCCGCTCCCGTGATCATCCCATTAACGCCTCTGACTCCGATCACCGTATAGGAAATCACTAAAAGCAACGCCTGTACGATCAAATAACGGATTCGGATCTTTTCCTGAATGTCTAGCTTTCTATCCTGAATATTGCACTTTTCATCCCACACTTTCGTCATATCCCTCAACAGCAAATCCTTTAAGGCATACAGACGGATCTCCTTACCTGTCGCATATTTGCTGAGGATCTCGCGATAAAAATAATCGTCCTTGCGAATCGCATCCAAACTTTCCTCATAAATTTCATACTGCTTTTTGTTGCCCTTCTTGGATATCCACATAAAAAGGAACATAGAAAACAGATTTAACAAGAAAATAAGGTATATGATCCACTTAGAATTTAAGATCTGCATCACACCATTTCCGGTCAAATGCTGTTGCTGTGTCAAAATTGGGACAAGCACAACAAAGGCATAAAAGATAGATGCAACATCACCGATCAGCACGCCTAATTTATCCGAAAACCAGTAAATACCACCGCTTTCTTTTTCACCTTCTAACGCTGCCGTCAAAAGCTGCATACTATCCTGCGACTCAAGATCTTGATAATCTAAGCTTGCAGCTTTACTGGATATATCCGCCTTGATTCGGTAACGAATATTATCTCGCATCGCATTTCCTGCTTTATCCAAAATATGGTACAAGAGCGTCATTGCAAAAGTGATCACCAAAAGTTGGTAGACCATATTCATGATATGTCCCTTCGCTTCCCGTGCAACTAATGCATTTAAGATATTGCAGCCGTATACAATGCCCACATAAGGCAGACCCGCCATAATTATATTTTTTCCAAGATTACAAGGCAGGATCCACTTGCACAGCCGATGATTGATCCCGATGACATGCATAAATTTCTTTATGATCGCCCCTACAGATTCTTTTTCATTGCTGATCGCATGCTTACTCATCGAAATCACCACCCTTCTCATTGTAGTATTGACTTTGTATTTCAAACATCTTGGCATATGCACCATTCTTTTTCATTAGTTCATCGTGCGTGCCGTCTTCTTTCACCTGACCATTTTCATAATAAATGATGCGGTCGCAGAATTTGGTACTCGCCAAGCGATGGGAAATAAAAATCGTTGTTTTCCCTTCCGATAACCGGTGATACTGTTCGTAAATCGCTGTCTCTGCCAGAGGATCCAGCGCACTGGTCGGCTCGTCTAACAACAAAAGCGGTGCGTCCTTATATAAAGCTCTCGCCAGTAATATGCGCTGTAATTCTCCGCCCGAAAACAACACGCCATCCTTATCCAAAAAGTTGGTAACCGCTGTCTTTTCCTTCTTTGGCAAAGATAGGACCTTATCCTCAATATCTGCAAGCTGCATTGCCGTTCGCAGTTTTGGTTCATCAATATTTTCCTGTTTTTCACAAGCGATATTTTCTGCTACCGAAGTTGCCATCACCATCATGTCTTGAAATACTGCTCCGACTAATTTGCGATATTCTGTCTCTGAATAATCAGAAATCTCCCTGCCATCGATCAAAATCTGTCCTTCATTTGGATGATAAAAACCGCACAACAACTTTACTAAAGTGGTCTTGCCAGCTCCGTTTACTCCCACCAGTGCAATATTTTCGCCTGCCTTTACCTTGAGATTCAGATTATGTATCACATCCTGTTTTGCACCGGGATAACGAAAACATACATTCTTAAACTCAAGCGTAATACCGTTTTCCGTTTTGTCTGTCCCATTTTTAGCACAAGTGTTTTCCGTATTCTCTTTCTCTACTGTATGCTCCGAATCCTTTAACTCCATAAAACTGCGGTAATCGTTAATGCCCCAGTTGCAACGGATCATTTCACTGTTAGCGCGAACGAAACCGTCTCCCATATTACCGCCATTCAGCCAGCCAGCAAAACCGGTAATAATTCCCAAATAAAAAGTAAATGTGGTCGCATTCAATTCCCCTGCCAAAAACTGATTTATCAACACCGTATACGCAATGATGTCACGCACGAGCGACCAGATCGTGTCCGACAGATGCGGCAGAAAATAATACATCTCCACGCGTTTCCATACTTTCATTCGTCTCTGAACCAGTGTTTTCATGACATCCACAAACCACTTTTCCATGCGATACAAACGAATGTCTTTACCGTCCGTAGCAGATGTACTTCTCTGAAAAAAATACTCCACTCTGGAATCTGTCTCCCAAATTGTCTCTCTATATTTCCGATAACCCCGTTGCGCAATTTTCTTTTCGATCATCACATTCATAATGCTCATAATCGCAAAAATCGGCAGTACCCAGGGGCATCTTGGAATCAGTATGATCGTATATACGATAATTCCCAACAGATTAAATGCGAATGGCGTAAACATATCCATAATGCGACTCCAGCCATTCCATTCCTCCGAGTAGCTGTATTTTGCGCCATCCGCTGCTCGTTTTCCTTCTGCACTCTCCAGAATTTGGTAATCCACTGTCATAATTTTGCTGATTACTTTCTTCTGAACAGACTGAAACTGCACCTTATAATTTTTCTTTTTAATCAGAAAATCATACTTTGTCGATACGATCCCCATAATCATATTTCCCAGCACAAACGCCAGCATTACTCCAAAAAAAGTCAAAAAATCTGCCTTTTTTTCGACCATACTGATCGCCGCACTTGGTATGATCGCTGCAATAAACGGCGCCAAAAATCCTGCTGCCGATCGTACTGCAATATACCAAGGGTACTTGTGGTCTAGGTCGTACATTTCCTTAAACACAAACTTCCAATTACTTAAAATCGGATATTCTTTATTAATTTTTTCCATATGACTCCTGTACTCCTTGTCTGCTAATAAATTCTAACACCTTAACTTAACGTTTCCTTAACAATGCCCTATCCTCAACCAAAAAGCATTTCCATTTCCTGTCTGGTAAGGTAAGAAGATAGCGCTCCTTTTTTCTGAATGCTTTCTCCGCAGTAACGATTTGAAAAAATCAAATAGGACTCCCACTCCTTATCCGTCATCTTCTTCATGTCATCCAGGGTTCTCCCCTCATAAGCGAGTTGGTTAAGGAAAGAACCAATAAATCCGTCTCCCGCTCCGGTCGTATCCACTGCCTTTTTCCCACTGCCGGACACAGCCACGTGCGCTGTTCTTGTGTAAACCTCCGCACCCTGACTTCCTTTCGTATATAAGATCACAGAGATTCCCATAGCAAACAGCTCTTCCACCGCATCTTCAATATGTTCTTTGCCTGTGATAAAAAACAACTCTTCATCTGACAGCTTAAGAATATCCGCGCAAGGAAGAAATTCTGTCACTGCTGCCTTAAGTTGCGCCTGATCCGGCCACAACTGAGGTCGAAGATTCGGGTCAAAGCTGATCATCACTCCAGCCGCCGAAGCCTTTTCAATCGCTTTCTTATGCGCCTGCTTCATCGGATAATCCCCTAGAGAAACCGAGCAAAAATGAAGCGCATATGCATCTGCAAACACTTCTTCCGGCACCTGTTCCGGTTGATACAGCATATCTGCGCCGGGTTTTCTAAAAAACGTAAATTCTCTGTCTCCATTTTCCAGCAATGCCACAAATGCCAACGACGTGTTAGCTTCCTCTGTGCGTGAAATATATGTGGTGTCTATGCCGCTGTGCGCAAGTTCTTCCACAATCTTATCCCCAAACGGATCTGCTCCAAGCTGCGTCAGCATAACTGCTTTTCCACCAAGTTTTGCATATGCTCCACATACATTGGCCGGTGCACCTCCCACCTTTGGCATAAAGCTTTCCGTATCTTTGATCTGTCTGCCCGCCTGCTGTGGTGCAAAATCAATCAACGCCTCTCCGATCGCCACTAATGTCTTCACAACTACCTCCTATACTCTGTTTCATTCCATCTATTTTCCCAATCGAAAAATCCATATATTCGAAATTGTACCACGATTTACTCCTTAGCTGCAATAATAAGCGCCTGTGCCTGGTGTGGGGTTTGATTTTTGCAACCATTTTTTCTTTCGCGCTCGAGCGGTGCTGTTTGCAGCTAACTTCTTCTCCGCGAGATGCGCATCCTCGCGGAGCGTTTTTTGCTTTATAGGAAACGAGAAGTTTCCTATAAAGCAAAAAATTTCACCCAAAGCAGCATGGCTTCTTGTGCCTTACCTACTCTGGGTGACTTTTGCCGGATATATCAATCTCGGCATTGCTCTCTTAAATTAATCTTACGGATTTGCACGATCAGTGAAGCACTTTCTCCAAACATCCATGATCTTCACAAGCATCATCCGCCAGCAAGCCCTGTGCGTCAATGAAATGGCGCTGCTCATCTGCATCTTTGTATATGAGCGACACATGCGAAAAAACAGTCGGATTGCTGCTTGCCGAACCGGATGCTAACCACACACCTTCACCGCCTGCCACTGTATTGGTATCTGGATCGTACAATGCTTCCAAATGCAGATCTGAATATTCCGGCTAACATGTCCCTGCTGTCCGGCATAAGGAAACCAAGAGAAGTGTGTGATTGGATCACTGCTAGTTTATCAGTTTCTACTCAATTGTAAAGCCTGCTGCGCACCGCAAAGCGGCTCTGGGCTTGACAAATGAGTTGTACCCGATAAATATCCATTAAGACAATCAAGACGATTTCCGTGTTCCGGAACACCGGTTTCCACATATCCGGAATTAAGGTTTCCTAAAACAAGAATATCCACAGATCCTCCGTCGCTGCCATATAGAGCAATCACAAAACAATTTTCTGCACCATTTATCTTTTGCCTGCTTCTTGCCTTTGCCACGGTTGTGACCAATTACTCCTTCCCTGCGCTTACTCATCCTGATTCTTTGCACCTTCTCCCAATCTTCCAATGATATGATTGGTTCCCAGTCCCCTTTTATGTACATGAGTGCATCCTCATCCAGCTTTTCCCTAGAATGTTCCAAGAAATCCGTTGTGCGGCTTTTGAAATACCCTTTGTATCCTGCATAGGTTTTATTGGAAATGATTCGGGAAATGTAGGATGGTGTCCAGCTTACCTTGCCAATGGTATTTGTGTATCCGCCTTCAATCAGCTTTGTGACAATTGCCTTCTCCCCAAATCCTTCCATGTACCATTTATAAATGCATCTGATGGTATCTGCATCCGAGTTCTGGACATATGTATTTTTTGTGGTGTCCTCATTTCTGACCAGATCGTAGCCGAGTATGTTTCCATTACCAAACAGTACGCCTTTCGCATAACAGGTTTCATGACCACTGTTTACACGCTCGGAAGTCTTTCTTGCTTCATCCTGTGCAAATCCTGACATCAGAGTCAGTCTAAGCTCTCCGTCACTGTCGTAGCTCCAGATGCCGTCATTGAAAAAGGAAATTTCTATCCCCTGCTTCTTGTACTTGCGTACATAAAGCAGGGAATCCACTGTATTTCTGCTGAACCTGCACACCTCTCTGGTGACAATTAAATCAAACGGTTTGCCATCGCCATTCTTTACAGAATTTTCCGCATCGTGGTACATCTTCTGAAATCCTTTTCTTAGCTTTGCATCCGTACCAGTAATGCCCCTGTCCGAGTATTCTCCAACCAAATTCCAGTTAGGATGATTCTGCAGGAGCATTTTATAGCAGTCCATTTGATTATCAAAAGCTTCCATCTGCTGCTCATGTTGTGTGCTGACACGACCATAAAACACAACGTTTATCTGGTCCACCCTGTCACGATTGCTGACCATCTGCATCGGCACACGAAACTCATTGTTTTCTCCATCCATTGCTATGCAACCTCCTTCGCCTTATTTTTGTAAACTCTGTACACACGCCTGTAGGTTGCTTCATTTATTTTCTTTTGGTTTCTCAGTGCTTCTAACAGCCTCAGAGAAACTTGAATCTTCATATTTTCATTCATTGCAATTCCCCCTTGTGTATGAGCAACCCATCAAGCAAATTGATAATATATGCTTCACTTATGGATTGTCTCACTTTCTGTCCTGTTTTTAGTACACATACAACAAGAAAAAACTACAACAATCACTACAATTACAACAACTACAACAAACAATCACTCTACTTTCAAAAAAAATCAACATCAATCCTCTGTAAACTCTTCCACATCATCCATCAAATCTATAGCCGATGGACCAGATTGCAGATATTTGATACGATGGCCGTCTTTAACAATTTCTTTTGGCTCCGTATCTTCTTCATCGGAAAGCTTTTTATCCTTTTTCGGAAATAGTTCTTTCGACTTTGCATGTCACTTTTATCTACAATTATATTATTAATGATTGTTTTCACGTTCTTTAGATAAAATATCCACAATTTTATAAGCATTATACAAATTGAACATTCTATACAGATTTATCGCAAAATTCTTCACTTCCAAAATAAGCAATATATTATATATAAAATAAATTGATAAGAAAATAAAGCAGA
>OGQO01000248.1_pt1 | contig 58349 bp, 51 predicted proteins | sample 1553241 | NCBI WGS metagenome assembly OGQO01 (sample SAMEA2579933, study PRJEB22360) | human gut metagenome | biome: human gut; feature: human-associated habitat; material: faeces | place: Denmark | collected 2008/2010
CAGAGCTGCTGCACCACTACAGTGGCATCATGCGCAACGACCGCAAGATGCTCCTACATATCTCCGACGAGGTGGCGCGCCTCGGGAAGGTGCTGTATCGCAGCACCGATCTCTGCGACCACATCGAGCTGTTCATTGACCATTCGACCAACTATCTTATCATCAACCTAAACCGCACCACCTTCCGCCGCGCTTTCATCCGCTTCATGCTGCGCCGCGCCTCAGGCTACCGCGATTCGTTATTCAAAACTGCGTCCCCGCAGTTTTGAAGGTTAAGAGGTTATAAGGTTAAAGGGTTTAAGGTTGAGGGTTGAGGGTTTAATGAGTAGGGATGCACCATGGTGCATCCGCCGAAGCGTGGTTACATCACTGCTAATCAGCTGATTTTCTCGATAAATCCACCACCGCGTAGCTATATGGGGCGCTGGAAGGGCAATGTCACTAACTTAAGGATTTTGCCCTGGAAGGGCAAGATGGGGGTAACCGCGGGCAGCTCCGGAGGTGCGCCCGTGGAGGGCGATGCCCCCCACAATAACGCTACCCTGAAACGGGTTGCATAAGTATGTGCTAATCAGATGGCTATTCAATCCACTCCGGGGTTGAGTCAACAGGAGATGCACTTGCGCCACGTGTATGCCTTCAGCATTACCCGCGGATAACAGGATGAATCCCCCTTTCGGGGATTTATGGCTCCGGCACCAAAGTTAGCGACATTGGCTGGAAGGGAGCCCGCGATGCCATTAGCAAATGGTATCCGATAGGTTGCTATGCCGGCTCCCCATCAATCGTTTACCGTTAGCTTAAAATATGATAAAATTAATGTGTAAAGCTTAAAAAATCCAATATAATCGATAAATATTCACACGATACCAATAACTCTAAATGTTACATTTGCATTTGTAATTTTGTAACACATACCAAAATCACTTTTCAATATTATCTAACTTTATTTTTGTTATCATGAATTGCAATTTTAAGATGAAAGCCACACTCAGCGCTTTTATGCTTTTGGCAGGCATGACTTCTTTTGCCGCCACGAAATTCACAATTCCTACAGCTGAAGGCGAATATATCGACCTTAGTTGGGCAGATGTACAGAACGCAAATGTAGAAGGTTCGGCGGGTCCTGACCAGTGCTACGGTAGCACAGGCGCAGAGACGGTCATCAACTTCTCGTTTGAAAACACTGTTGCGCAGCCTTACACATTTGTGATGTCAACCGGACATAAAGGTACATGCGTAATTAATGTTACTCTTACTGATGCAGAGGGTACTACCGTATTGAGTGAGAAACTCGATATCCCCAATACCGGAGGCTGGGGGCGCTCTGCAAACCACAAGGTGATTATCGCTGATGCGCTTCCTGTAGGCGATTATAACCTTGAGCTGAAGCCATCCGACCTGAAAGACAGCGGATATGCAGGTAACTGGGGCAAGATGGCGTTTTATGCCGGTGTTGTGGACAACCGTGACCATATTCCGGGTGATATCGCTCTTGGAAAAGGTAACTACATCGGTATGCGTACCGAAAATAATGACAGCAATGTCGGCTATGTAAAGGACGGCACATGGGGTAGCTATGATATCGTATGTGATGAAAGCGGTGTCTACGATCTCTCATGGGGCGTATCGCGTTATGGCGACGGTGTTGCCACCATTACTGTAACTGACAAGGAGGGTAACGAGTCAGTAAATACAAAGTGGGCAGTGGGTGACCATAAAGATTATGAGCCCGTAACCGTGCATCTTGAAGGTGAAGTTGCCGAAGGTGACAACGTGCTTAAGATTCTTTTCAACGCTGACCATACCGGATTTATCGCCAATTATAATAATCTCAAGCTGACACGTATCGCCGAGCACTATGCTTGCGTGAAAAATGTGACTGTCGACGGATTTGATGTCACCGAAGGTGAAGGTTACGACCTGAATTGCAATCTTCCTATTTCTTTCAAGGGTAGTGAGGTGACATTTGCTATGGAACATCCCAATTCTTCTGTAGCTGTGACTGCAAAGAAAGGCGACGAGACTGTTGCCGTTACCGAGGCAGCAGGTAAATATACTATTGCCGCACCGGCAGCAAACGAAGAGATTATCGTGACTATGGAAATCACCCCCGATGAAGGTGATGTCGTGGCTTACAAGACCATTTATACCATGCGAATCTTCCATATCGGCGAAATCATTCTTAACGAGCTTACAATCGACGGCACCCCGGCAAGCGATGAGCTGTTTGCCGCCATTACTGCCGATCCCTATAAGGCTACTCTTAACAATGTGTTTACCCATATCCCGGTTATCCGTGCCAAGTTTGTCCATGGACAGGATATCGAGGCAACCGCAAGCGAGCTTGACGGTACAAAGGTTGAATACACGTTTACCGCTTCGGTAGAGGACAAGACACGCACCTATGTATTGACCGTAGACGGTATCCATCTCTATAATCGTCTTGATTCTGACGAGACAGTGTCGCTTCTTTATAATGAAGGTGCCTACAATGAGGAGACAAAAGAGTGGAGCAACGGACAGTTCTCACTTTCTGAAATTGATGGCGGCTGGAACGGCGAATTTAAGTTCCCTATTACCGCAGAGAAGACATATACGCTCGGCGTTGGTCCCGATGCTGTGGTTAAGCAGCTTATCTTCAAGGGTCTCCGCGATAACTATACCAAAAATACCAATATCATATCGGCAGTAAGCGCAGGCGATGCAACCGTATGGCTTCCTTCCGATAACCGCTTCTACAACACTTCTGAGGCAGGTGACCGTGACCTTGTAATCAATATCGAGGGTCATAAGGTTGGTACTCCTATTGAATTTACAGTTACGAGCAACGGTCAGTTGATGTCGAAGTTTGATTTGACTGTCGGCAGAGAGGCGATTACTTCGGCTCCGGTATTGGTTTCTGCCGAGGCGATTGTTCCCGCAAATGCAAATCATTTTGTTGCTAAAGCTAAGTTTGACCGTGTCATAGCTTCTGCGAAAGCAAAAGTGGGTGATGACGAGATTGTGGCAATGGGCGGCAGCGATGTCATCTACTTCCCGGCATGGAATCTTGATTATTCAAAAGATTACGAATTGGTAATTACCGAGGCTGTCGACAACTACGGCAACCGCATGGCGCAGCCTTATACCGTCAAGGCAGCTACCGGTGAAAAGGTAGAGGTGGCTAAGTCGGCAATTGATTATGTAGTAAGTGATGTGGAAGAATTCAAGGCTGCTCTTGCTGCGGTCAATGCTTCCAATACTTCAGCCGATTCCCCTGCTGTAGTTATATTTGTCAAGAACGGCGATTATGATTTCGGTGGCGAAGAGCAGACATTCCGCTGCTACAATGTGGCTATAATAGGTGAAAGCCGCGATGGTGTCGTGCTCCACGGCAATCGTTCGGGCATCTCTAATCCGGTAATCTCTACTCGCTATTCGGTTAACACTTATCTTCAGGATCTTACCCTTCGTAATGACTATGACTGGGGCAAGCCGCGTACAGGTGTAGGTGTCGCTCTTACAAGCGGTACACGCGAAGTGGGTGTCAACCTTTCGCTGCAGAGCCAGCAGGATACCCAGGTGACTGATGGAAACCAGAGCTACTATCTGAATTGTGATTTCTACGGTGCTGTAGATTATGTATGTGGCGGAGGCGACCAGTTCTATGACAAGTGTAACTTCCTTATGACTGCCGACGGTACTATTGCCGCTCCTTCTACCGCAAAGACCTGCAAGTGGGGTTATGTATTCAGCGGATGTACTGTTGACGAGGCTACTCCCGGTGCTCTTGAAAAGGGTTGGTATCTCAGCCGTCCGTGGCAGAATGAACCGCGTACCTATTGGATTAACACTGTAATGAAAGTGAAGCCTGTGGATGTCGGTTATAACTCGATGGGCAATCTTCCCACTCATTTCTATGAATTCGGTTCGGTTGATGCCGAGGGTAATCTGCTTGACCTCAGTGTACGTGGTAATTCTCCGACTCATGTCGGCGCTCCTTACGAGCCGGTACTCACTGCAGAAGAAGCTGCTTTCTTTACAGTAGGCAACGTGCTTGGTATGACTGACAGCTATTCTGCTGCTGAGGTAGTCAAGACTCCCGATGCTCCTGCAGTGACAATCGACGGTGATAATCTTAAGTGGAATACTGATGCCGATGCCCGTTTCTATGTCGTATATCGTAGCGGCAGCTATGTAGGCAATACTATAGAGGGTAGCTATCCGGTGGATGGTGACGGTATCTACACTGTACGTGCCGCTAACGTGCGTGGTGGTCTCGGTGAGGCATCTGAAGGTGTTCAGGTCGGAACTGTCGGCATTGATTCTGTAGAAGGTGGCGCCGATGTCGTTTCGGTTGAATATTTCAACCTCCAGGGTGTGCGCGTTTCTGAATCAGCTACCGGTATCTGCATCAAAGTCTCTGTATTCAATGACGGACATAAGACTGTAGAAAAAATCGTGAAATAAACTCCATCCCTGATTACGGTATGTCGTGATGGCAGTGACGGGTATCCTGTTGCTGCCATCATTGTTTATATGCGGTGATATGTGGGTAGTACCGATTATTTTTAGTAAGTTTGTGGTATGGTAAAGAATTTATTGTTTGATCTTGGAGGCGTGATTATGGATATCCGCCGCGAGAATTGTGAGCAGGCTTTTCGTGAGCTTGGAATGGAGTGTATCGGTGATTATCTCGGTGATTACGGACAGAAAGGACCGTTTGCCGAGCTCGAAGAAGGCATGATTACTGAACAGGAATTTCGCGACCGTGTGCGCGCCCTTATACCCCGTGAAGTCACCGATGAGGAGATTGACCGGGCGTTTAACCGCTTTCTTACCGGTATTCCGGTGAAACGTCTTGAGGAACTGCGCCGCCTGCGCAAGGATTACAGGCTTTATCTGCTCTCCAATACCAATTCAATCATGTGGCGGCAGGATATTGCGAAGTATTTCCGTCAGGAGGGCAGGGAACTTGACGATTATTTTGACGGCATCGTGACCTCTTTCGAGGCTAAATGTTGCAAACCCGACCCGGCCATCTTCCGACGTGTGACGGATAAATTCGGCATACTTCCGGAAGAGACCGTGTTTTTCGATGACTCTAAGGCTAATGTGGAGGCGGCGGCAAAACTCGGTTTCGGTACACGTCATGTCGCCCCGGGTACGGAATTTTATGAATTACTATAAGACCACTATATTATGAAGGTAATAAATTTTGACGAGCATCCTTCCGTCATCAGCCAATATATGATGGAACTGCGCAATGTCGACATACAGCACGACATGCTGCGTTTCCGCCGCAATCTGGAGCGCATAGGCGAACTTATGGCATACGAAATCAGCCGTACGCTGGATTACAAAAAGGTCGAGATACAGACACCGCTTTCACCTGCCACATGCGACGTCATCGCCGACAAGGTGGTGCTCGGCACGATATTCCGTGCCGGTGTGCCGTTTCATCTGGGATTTCTCAATGTGCTTGACAAGAGCGAAAATGCGTTTGTGTCGGCTTACCGGAAATATAAGGAAAAGGAAAACTTTGATGTGTTTATCGAGTATATAGCGTCGCCATGCCTTGATGGAAAGACTCTGATACTGGTCGACCCGATGCTTGCCACCGGCGCGTCAATGGAACTTAGCTACAAGGCTCTCCTTACAAAGGGTACGCCTGAAAAGATTCATGTGGCGTCAGTGATAGCGTCGCAAGTGGCAATTGACTATATAAAGGCTACATTCCCCGCCGACAAGACTACGGTATGGGTAGGGGCGATTGACCCGGAAATAAACGCCCATAGCTATATCGTGCCCGGTCTGGGCGATGCGGGCGACCTTGCCTACGGCATCAAGGAATAATATCGGCAGGGACGGCGGCGGTGAGGCGCGCATTGTCGATGGCTGCCGACTCGACGCGGTAGACAGTGCCCGCAATTTCCGTCAGTTGACTTCCGGCTTGAGGCAGCTTGATTCCGTTGGCAAAGTCTATTCCGGCTATACCGACCGCCTTGTATAGTGCCTCTTTCATTGTCCACGCCGTGAGGAGCGCGTCATCATCGGTGAAGCGTTGCCGCTCCTCCTCCGAAAGAAATTTGCGCGTCACTCTCCGCAGGGTGGCGCGTGGTGTTTCAATGTCGATGCCTATCCGTGCAGAGCCGCCTATGCCTATCGCGGCATAGCCTTTGCAATGTGATATGGATATTTCACGCCCGAATCCTTCGATATAAGGCGAGCCGTCATCGTGATGACTCAGTTGATGCTTTCCCCCCGCAATCGCGGTCAGAAGGCGGCTTACGGCACTTTTCTGCGCCTCCATCTGTCCGCGCCCGGTCTCTTCCGGCGTGAAACGGGTGAGATATATCTCTATGCCTGCAAGGTTGAGCGTCTCAATCATCGGGTGGAAATATGTTTTGCCGTGAATAATAAGTCCTCTTTTACCGCAGCCACCACCGGAGCGATTTCTTCACGGGTCGCTGACTGGGAATTTATCTCCAGCACACCGGAAATGACGAAGCGGGTGCTGTCGGTCGACAATATCTGTACGGGGGTGACCGTGGCTCCGGGTGTCACAAAGATTGTCGAGGCAATCCCGGCACGGTTTTGCAGCTCGAGTATTTCTGTGGTGTTGCCTCCGGCGTTGAGCGACATTCTCGTGAGGCGGTTGTCGGTTGCCTCCGTCACGCCTCCACGACTGTGACGCGACGCGGTATAGCGGAGTGTGGCGTGGTATCGCGGATAAGTTACGTTTATCCAGGCGTTAGAATCATTTTTTGTGTCGATGGCAATTACCGCTCCTTTATTGACCGGCAGCATAATGTCATGAACTGTGACAGTATCGTAGATTGCGGGGTAAACCTCAACGCGCGGATATGCTACAGGGCGAGGCACGGGGGTGTCAGTGTTCTTCCTGCATCCGGTCATGCAAAGAGTGAGAATTATTGCCGATGATATGATTGACAGACGCATGGCGGTCATGGGGCGATGCGCGTTTATTTCTCCACTTCTTCCTCGCTCATCACCTTGACGCGCACACTGGCTATGCGGTGACGCTCGATGGTGAGTATCAGGAAGCGGCATCTGCCGTAGACGATTGACTCTTTGGATTTCGGGAAATCGCCCTTGATGGCAAGCAACATTCCGGCGAGGGTGTCGCAATCTTCGGTCACGTCACTGTAGTCTTCCTCGTTGAGAGTGGTGACACGGAAGAAGTCGGTGAGTAGTGTCTTGCCGTCAAACACGTATGTGTCGTCGGGCAGACGCTTGTAGGTGACTTCCTCTTCGTCGTATTCGTCGTTGATGTCGCCCACGATTTCCTCAAGCACATCCTCAAGGGTTACGAGACCCTGTGTGCCGCCATATTCATCGACCACGATAGCCATGTGGATGCGTCGGCGGCGGAAGTCTTCGAGCAGGTCATCGATCATGCGTGATTCCGGTACAAAGTAGGGTTCGCGCACCAGCTTCTGCCACTCGAAGTCGTCATCGGTCTTGCCGATATAGGGGAGGAGGTCACGGCTGTAGAGCACTCCTTTGATATTGTCATCGGTATCCTCGTAGACCGGCAGGCGTGAGAAGCCGCTTGAGAGCACGATTTCCATCACTTCCGCAAACGTCGACTTGATGTTGATGTCGGTCATGTCGATGCGCGGGGTCATGATTTCAGATGCAGTTGTGTCGCCGAACTCAAGGATGCCCTCAAGCATCTCTTTCTCATCCGATGCCTTCACGTCGGTTATCTCAAGAGCCTGCGAGAGGTCGTCGACCGAGATATTCTCGGTCTTTTTAGTCACGACTCGGTTTACAAGCGTGGAGCTTTTCACGAGCATAGACGATAGCGGCGAAAACAGTTTGAGCGCCAGCCCGATTCCGCCGGTAGCCATTTTCGCCCACTTTACTGTGTAAGTGTTGGCGTAGAGTTTCGGCAATATTTCACCGAAAAGGAGTATAAGGAATGTCAGCAGCACACTCTGGAAGATAAAACTCAACAGTTCGCTGTGAAATTCGAAGATGCGGCTGAACGCAAACGAACACAATATGACAATCGTGACGTTGACGAGATTGTTGGCGATGAGGATGGTGGCAAGCAGACGTTCGGGGACGGCGAGAAATCCGTTTATTGTCGCGCTTTTGGGTGAATCCTCGATTTCTTCAAGTTGCTGCGGTGTCAGAGAGAAGTATGCGATTTCACTTCCCGATACAAAGCCCGATATAATGAGGGCAATGGCGGCAAATATTAATGCGACGATACTGCCCGCATCGGGGGCGTTTACGGTGACAAGATGTTCAATAGCCAGAATTATGCCCATGCAATCGGGCGTGGCTGGCAACGGGTCGATATCCAATTGTAAGTAGATTAGTTAAACAATAGCCGCAAAAATGCGGAGGTCAACGAAGACCACCGCAAATTTATAAGAAATAGTCCAAATAACCAATTGTTTTCCCGATTATTCCCGATTATTCCCGATTAATCCGGAGTAATCGCGATTAATCCCGGCTAATCGGGAGAATCCCGTTGCAATTTGGATAATCGCTGCAGCCCCAGAATTCCCTGCCCTGTTGCTGCCCCTTCTTCTGCATCTTCTTCAGCATGGGCTTGCCGCATTTCGGACATGAAGGAGCCCCGCTCTTGGCTGCCTGTGTCTTGCGGGCTTCAAGGCGCTCCGCCGTCATATTCTCTGTAAAGCCGCCGGTCTGCCTGAAGCTTTCAAGCTGCCCTTGAATCTGAGATTGAAGCATCCTGTTCTCTCTGAAGCATAGCAACAGCAATGCATTTGCCGCCACTTCCGGAGCATCATTCTCCAGCCAGCGGTCAAATTTGCTTTTCTGGACAAGAATATGCTTGGCGGCATCGTGCAGATAACTGTTGGAATACTGCGGCGTGTCGAGCCTCATTTGCCAGATTGCTTCACGATTAGGGTTGCCAATCGCCCAAATGTCAGCTTTCTTGCGAAGGAGAAAATTGAAAAAGTCACCTTGCAGTTCGTCAAAACTTGCTCTCGCCACATCCAGCAGCCGCATTTCCGTTTCAACCGACGTTGAATGTCGAGCCGAACCTTCCGCGATATTTGCCAAACCACATCTTGCCGCCATCACCATTTGGTCAAACAGCCGTCGCCCCGGATCCATGCGGCAATCGACAAACCGATCACAAAAATCCTGAGTGGCAAGCTGAATTACATTAGCTAAAATCCACGAATTCAGCCAATGATACGATTGCGAAAACTGAATATTAACTCCCATACCTATCTCGAAAAACGCAAATCTACAAACAAAAACGCACAACCGCAATCAAATCCCAACCAAAAAAATTGGAATGATATATGACTTTCCCGGAGAGACCTTACAATGAGGCTAAATCAGAATCTAATATTTTAATTCCAGGAGGATTGGATTGTTTGTGGATACAGTCCAATCCTTAATAATCTCGGCTCTAATTATTTGAGACTCAAAACTGCGGCTCGCAAGGAAATAATCTATCCTGTGTCCTTGATTGTTGGCTCTGACCGTAGTGTCATTCCTGAAAAAGTAGGAAAACTCTTTAGTGAATGGATTGAGGACTCGGTAAGTGTCAATCAAATGCCCTGCCTTTAGTAGTTCCTCGAAATTATGACGCTCCCAATCGTGGAAATTGGCTTGATTTCGCTGATATTTACCATCCCAGCAATCACGCTCGGTAGCAACGATATTCATATCTCCACATATAATCTGGCGGTCAGGAGTGGTGCGAACTATTCCATACAGGCTCTCGTCGAATTTCTTACGGTGTTTAATCGCGCCTTCGACATTTGGGTTTGAGTATGGGGTATAGATATTATAAAGAGTGAATGCCGGATAAAAGATTTCCGTTTTCAACAGATACCCCGACAACTCCGGAGTCTTGAACTTATCAAAAGAGCAAGGTATACAATCCTTTACATAAGTAGCAATCCCTGCATAGGGCGCAGAGAAACACTCTCGTTTGTAGCCTTCAATCTCAAATTCGGCAGAGTTGTTTATGTCTTTAACTTTTTGCAGACAAATCACATCAGGTGAATATTCTTCAATCAGTTTCGTCAATGTTTCAAAATGAGCTTTGATGCCGTCAATATTCCAGCTTATCAGTCGCATTGTTGTGGGAGGAGTTGGCATTGTATATTGGCCTACTTGAATACGACCTATCGGCAATGACCAGTATTCCCTATAGAATATTGGCGTCTGACCTTTGGCAGCGAAAGATAGAAGTTTGTTGAACCACTCCACATACTCAACATCTTCGCCTTTACCAATCTCAAGGAGCCGAGGATTTTCATCCATGAATGCCTTCACCAATGGTTTTATATCCTCACCGGTAGTCATCGTTCCGGTAGAGGCACACCATATTTCATTTGGATCTCCAGTGAAAACGATTTCCCGATTGGCACATATATGGTCTTGCGTTGTGATATGGCAGCGCAAGCTAAGCCCTGTGGGTGCCATATAAGACATCCAGCGGAGTTTCTGGTAGCCTGACTTATGAAGCTCATGCAGAATCTTCATCAACTCATAAGCCCCGAGAGTCTGCAATCTACTCATTTTCATCATAAAGTGGTTCTTCCGAAATGAAGATATCAAGAGTTTCTAACTTTTTAGCTCGAACGCTGAGAGCATCTCCGCATTGGAAAGTAAAGCAGTCTTTATGTAAAACACACTTTTCTTCAAAGTCTGAAAGGTACATTTTAGGAAATGATGTTGTCGCTTTCACATCATAAGAGAAACTTTTGACGTCATAAAATTTGAATCTTATTCTTTTGCAAGTTAGTTTCTCCGCCGAGACAAATCCTGTAATGGATATTACAAGATTGTTGTCTTGCATTCCTATATCACTAACCCTCACAGGATTATATGGAGCGTCACATTGATGCCATAAAATATCCCAAGCTTCTAATGTCTTAGGCAAATTAGTAATCTTTGGGTAAAGTGATGTCGCGATTTCTACACAGTTAATGGCCTGGAGCTTTTTATTAACGGACGTTAATTGTTCTGCATAAAAATCTCTGATTCTTTCAGATTGAGTATATCGTATTATTTCAGAATATCTTGCCTTTTGTTCTCTAAGATCCAATGTATACGGAAGAGCACAACATATCAGGTCATAAAAGTCTAAATCTCTCTTTAAGGGAACAGAGAGAGAATGAGCCAAAACAATAGCGGCATTACATATTTTTTCTATGTATTTATCCTGTTCCGTCCGAAAATCATCATATCCCCAATATGCTTTAGGAATTGGAGTCACATAACAATGAGCTTGATGAAAATCCTTTTTACAATTCTCAATTGTGTTATTTGTTGCAAACTCAAACAATTTCTGAATTGTTTTTTCGTTTGTATCTGTCTGACTAATAATATTATTCAGAAGATTTGTTATATTCGTTGCCATAAAACTCATTTTAATCAATATTCCATTCCGCCTCTGGATCTCCTTCAAAAGCATCACGATACAATTGATTATAATCTTCTTGTTCGCGTGTGGAGAAATATTCATTCCTCATAAAATCTTTGTACTCCGCTTCCCATTCATGCTTTTTGTCTGTCCAGCCACGAACGAATTCAACAAGTGAAATGAAATCATCAATGTATTTAGAATCTATAGTTTCTTTAAATGACTCCAGTAGTTTAATATCGATATATACTCTCCTAAGTTTGATTAGCCAAGAGATATATCGGTAATCATTTGAAAATAGTTCTTTAATTGTGAAGGTTCGTTCATGCTTTAGACAGGTATTTAATTGTACTCTTTTATTATGAAATTCACTGTATACATATACAGATGAACTCAATATTTCGAGTTTGTCGAAATCATTATGAATATCTCGATAAATGTGATGAGCGTCATTAGCAATATAAAGTTTATTGAAGAAACTTTTCGGGATAATATCTTCATATTCTTCTTCCCAACAGCATATAACACCAGAATCCAAATGGAAGTAATTCCTGCGAGCAAGTGAAAGAAGTAGATTCCTGTTATCACCGATTAGATCATATATATCTAATCCGGCATAGGGTGCTATATTAATTATACCATGTTCTTCATCAAAATAAATTGGTGACTCAATTAGAGCCGGACGCCAAGGTTCTAATACATAGGGAAGTTTGCTTAACGACAGATGAATGGTCTCGATTTTTTTGCGTGGATGTCTTGCAAGATATATTTCAGGCTCCGAAAATTTACTGCCATATATAAGCAGGTTATTCCCATTCGCTTCTATACGGTCTACATTGTTGGCAATAATTTGTTTTTTTGACTTTATATCGAAAGCTCCATACAGATTCCTTGTTGCCCAAGGGTCCGTATCAAAACTATTGAGATATTCTCTTTCCTGTTCATCGTAGTAATCCTGATACATCGCATGTTCATATTCAGCCTCAGGATCATAATACTTTGTCAGTATAACATCCTGTAACAATAGCTTTTCAGAAAAGCCTTCAAAATCTGCTGCACCAAGATAACGACATAAACCATTTCGGATAACACCACCTACATAAACTCTTTCAAATGGGTGGTATTTAGAAACGATTTCATTGTCCAGATTATCCGTGTAGCAATCCGCCCAATAACCGTAATATAGAACATTGTCGGTCGGTTGTCCATTAAGGAACAATCGTTTATAATAAGGTCCATTGAAGCATTCCTTACCATTTGGATTAGCCGCATCATCCTTGAATTTGAATTTATGCTGCGCGGTATAGAGAAAGTCTCCAAAATCAAGGTCCAACTTGTTCCCCTGACGATTCAATAAATACGTATATGATTCAAGTCCGGCATAACCATATTCATCATCGAAGCATGTAATGATAGCGATGTTTCCTATCACTCCTTCATAGATATGTCCATCAGGGAATTTGAACTTTTCAAATTCTTCTTCCTTATTTCTTATTTCTTCGAGAATATCGCGACTGAAAATATGTTCAGGTCGTTTAATGATGTCTGTCATATCTTTATTATTGAAACTTATTCTACTGTAATGGAATACCGTTTTTGGTAGAAAGGTACATCAAGAGCAGATTCCACAGTTGTATTGAAATAGGCGAAGAGGCTCTATTTCAGTCAATTTGACATTTCCGTTGCGTAGGAAAGTTATTTGAAGATGGTCGCGTATAAGGCCTTCCCAATCATTCCAGTAGGTGCAATAGACGTCTCCACTTAGCACACCCCGACTCGAAAAGTCTGCTGCGACAAAATATCGTGCAAAAGAAACGGCTAAATCTTTATACCCTGAATCAGGGATATTATGTTGTATTGATAATTTCATATTAAGGCAATTAATCCATCGGAAAACCGTCATTCCATGGGTTTTCAACATCCGATTGAGATTCTCGGTAGCGGCAAAGTGATTCGTAATCTTCCTGTTCGCGTTTCATACAACTGAGTTTGTATTCATTCGCCCCATCACATTCTAATTTTCCTTCAAGCAAGTTGAATTCCTGACGGAGATCCGGTTTCTCAACAATGCAGAACTCCAAATTCTTAGCATAAAATGGCTCGATGTGGGTAAATTCTACTGGGACCACCTCTTTACCGGCTTCATTTATGATTCCCCACTTGTCTCCGGGATATTCCAGCGAACCTGGGCAACCCTTCTTTACACGAGCGAATGTTCCGTCAAATCCGTCGATATAATCATATTGTCCAAAAGGAACAACCATATTGCCGTTCTCTGAAAATACAGCATAACCTTTTTCAAGTGAACGCGCAGTATAGGTGTTGCCGTTTCCATAATAAGGTTTTGTAAGACCTTCATAAACAACCGGTAATATCAATTGTCCCGAAGCATTCATTAAGCCATATCGCTTATGAAGGTATGTATGAGTTTTCCCATCGTCGTCTGTGATTGTGACCGGGAAATAGCCTCCAATTCTGACTAAAGAGAAATCATAATCAAAATCATCCAATACAATTTCATATATGGCTGGCAATACAATCTCTTTCTCCTTATTAACGAATCCTATCAAGGAACCACTAAGAAAGGGGATCAAATATCGCCTGTCATTCTCAAAGTCATGAGAATCTGAAGAAGCGGTAATCCGAGTCTTATTGTCGATATGAGGCATGGGTATTAGTCCTCGATTGGATATGTTGCGTCATAGATTTCTTGCAGGTTGGTGCCGTTAAAACTCCAGCGAGGCGTCGGTTGAACTCCATATTTGGAGTTCAAGAGTTTGGTGGTAACGGCAGTAAGAGAAGTTTCTTCTCCGAGATACTCCACCTTTTTATCGCCGATCACGGTAACGGACACTGTTGGGTCAGCATTGTAAGTCAGAATGCTGCCAACGGGTATGCCCATCTGGCTGAAATTAAGAGGTGGACGGTGTTTCGTTGCCTTGTTTTTGGAGGCTATATCGTCAGCATTGAGGTCGTTGTTCATTTCATCGCTGACTTCAGTAGTTACGTCTTTCTCATTGAAGATTTCAAGAATGGCAATCGCCTGTTCTTTTTTTATCTGGAAAAACTCACGGTTGACATTTAAGCGGTTCGGCTCGAATGCCGTGTGAAGGGCTTTCTCCAGTTTGGCACAGTTGCAAGCCTTTACCTCACAAGCATACTCAACATCAAACGGCACTGGTACGCCGGTCGTGTAAAGTTCTTTGAGGCGAGCATCAAGCTCATGACGGGTAGTCATGCCTATTTTTACGAGACCCGGCATTGCTCGGTTTGAAAGGACATAAACTATGCCCATTTGATTATCTTTTGCCATTCTTAATGTATCTTTTATGTGTTGTGCAATTTTATTTCATCAGCCTTGTTTGCCGATTACGATATTTGGATGCTAAGCGCAAATCTACAAATAAAATATGGGACCACAATCAAAGACATGCAATAAACTGGCAAGCAATGGGAATAGATTTTAAAAGATCGTGCCATTGCTATATAACAAAAGAGGATATGCCGAAACAAATCCTCTTTTTTATTGGGGGAGATTTGGGGATTATTTTACGGGCATCTTGGCGATGCGGCGTTCGTGGCGTCCTCCGTCAAAGGGAGTGTTGAGGAAGGTGTCGACGATGGCGAGTGCGAGTGTAGGCTCGATGAAACGTGCGGGCAACACGAGCACATTGGCATCGTTGTGGGCGCGGGCAAGACGTGCAAGCTCGACGGTCCAGCATATAGCGGCGCGTATGCCCTGATGTTTGTTAAGGGTCATGCTGATGCCGTTGCCACTGCCGCAGATGCCGATACCGGGGTAATCCCTGCCTTCCTCAATAGCAAGCGCACATGGGTGGGCAAAGTCGGCGTAATCGCAGCTTTCCTCGCTGTAACATCCAAAATCCTCTGACTCGATTCCTTGCGAGAGCAGATAGCCCTCGACGATACTTTTAAGCTCATACCCCGCGTGATCGCTGCAGATGGCGAGCTTCTTTCCGGGTTGAATAATTGACATGATTAGTTTAAGTTATTGTGTGGTTATGTTGATGTGATATTAAAATTTCTGCATGTCTACGAGACGCTTGTAATAGCCGTTGTTTTTCAGCAGCTCGTCGTGGGTGCCCGCTTCCACGATGTGACCTTCGTGCATGACGCATATCATGTCGGCATTCTTGATGGTGGATAGACGGTGGGCAATGACTATTGTCGTGCGCCCTTTCATGAGGCGGTCCAGTGCAGTCTGCACAACCTTTTCGTTTTCGCTGTCGAGCGCCGAGGTGGCCTCGTCGAGTATGAGTATCGGCGGATTTTTCAGTATGGCACGGGCTATCGAGAGACGCTGGCGCTGACCACCCGATAGACGGCAGCCCCGGTCGCCGATATTAGTGTCATAGCCATCTTCCGACGCCATGATGAAGTCGTGGGCGTTGGCTATTTTCGCAGCTTCGATTACCTGCTCCATAGTTGCTTCGTTGACACCGAAGGTGATGTTGTTGTAAAACGAGTCATTGAAGAGTATCGCCTCTTGGTTGACATTGCCCATGAACGAGCGCAGATCTTTTACGCGCAAGTCCTTGATGTTGATGCCGTCGATGGTGATTTCTCCCTCGGAGATGTCGTAGAATCGCGGCAACAGGTCGGCAAGCGTGGATTTCCCGGAGCCGCTTTGCCCGACTATCGCCACGGTGGCGCCTGCCGGGACATGCAGCGACACGTCTTTAAGCACCGGCACATTATTATTGTAAGAGAAGCTTACATCCTTGTAGTCGATTTCTCCTCTCAAAGATTTCACTTCTGCCGGCTTGTACGGGTCGCTTATCGGGTTTTTCGCACCGAGTATCCTGTCGACACGCTCCATGGAAGCGAGTCCTTTCTGGATGGCATATACGGCTTTTGACAGTTCTTTCGCCGGATTTATGATGCTGTAGAAAATCACCATGTAATAGATGAACGACGCGGCGTTGATTGATGATATACCGGTCAATATCAGCGAGCCGCCGAACCATAGCACGATGGCGATGGTCAATGTGCCGAGAAATTCGCTCATCGGGTGAGCGAGCGACTGACGTCGCGCTATGCGGTTGCTTATGCGGTAAAATGTCTGGTTTTCGCGATGGAAACGGTAGCGCACTTTGTCTTCTGCATTGAAAGCCTTGATTATACGGAGTCCGCTGAGTGTCTCCTCGATGTTTGACATCAGCACTCCCCATTGGTTCTGTCCTTCAAGTGACTGGCGTTTCAGCCGTTTACCGATGCGACCCATCACGAGTCCTGCAAGCGGCAGCAGAATCAGCACAAACAGTGTAAGCTGCCATGATATTATAATCATCATCGTGAGACACACGATAATCATGATGGGATTTTTGAAAAACATGTCGAGCGACGACATTATGGAGTTTTCAATCTCCGCGACGTCACCCGTCATGCGCGCCATCACGTCGCCTTTGTGAGCTTCGGTGAAAAACGATATAGGCAGCTGCAGTATCTTGTCGTACATGTAGTTGCGTATGTCACGCACGATGCCCGAACGCATAGGGATGATAAAATAGGAGCTGAGGAAGGTGGTGCCGGTCTTCAGCGCGGTCATCACCACCAGCAGCCCCGACAGGGCGGCAAGCGCTCCTGAGGGACCCCAGTCCTGAATCATCAACTGAGTGTAGTAGTAGAAATTATTGACAGCCACATCCTTAAGCGATGCGCTTCCGACGGGCATGAAAGCATAGTTGGCCTCCTTTATGCCGAAGAGCATCTCCAGGATTGGAATTATCACCGCAAACGAAAACAGGGTAAGGAATGCGGCAAGTATGTTGAAGAAGATATTAAGCGCCAGATTGACCTTATATGGCGGCACAAAACGCCTGATAATCTTAAAAAATTCTTTCATGACACAAAGGTAAATAAAAATCACGATATTTGCCGCTGCCTGTCAAAAATATCCGGCATTCTTGGCGGATGGTGAAAAAATCAATACTTTTGCGGCATAAATATAAAACAATGCACTTACAATGGTCTCGCTGACCCCTACATCCCTATTCATACGCCGATTGTCACATTTCGCTATCTTCTTGATTATTGCGGTGGCGGCGGTATGTGCCGGTTGCTCTGATGATAATCAAGACGGGCGAGAGGGGGAATCACTGCGCCGTGCCCTGGGGGTTCAGCGGTTGCGTAATCTTGCCGACGGGAGAGAGGTGTCGGGGCAAATAGCTGTCATTGTCGACAGTATGCGGCAAGCACGTCATGACATATGTTATTTCTCGGCTGTAAATGTGTTGATTGACCAGCTCTTTACCGAAGGAAAGTTTGCCATGGCTGACTCACTCGCTTCCGAAATGATTCACGAAGCGGCACAGGAACGCGACTCCGTCGCCCAGGCTATCGCTCACAGAATCCGCGGACAGATGTTTTACAAACTTTCCCGTCAGCAAAAGGCTTACGACGAGTTCCGTCAGGGTCGGAGTCTGCTTCCCGACTCAACAACCGACCTGCAGGTGTTTTCCAACACCGCAAGCATAGAGGAGTGGATATGGATTTGCGCCCACGCACTGAACGACACTGCCGGGATGAACCGCTATGGCGCGATGTATGCCGAGTCCGTTGCACGAATGATGGTGACCGGATGGCGTGACTCCACGGCGCATTTCCCGGTGACGGCTCTTGCCTTCGAAGCATCACGGTCGCTATCGGATGGTGACCCGGTTACAGCCCGACATAAACTCACCTTGGCTTCCGGCATGATTGACAAAAAATATCCCGCCAACGCATACGAACATTTCTATGAGGTGCGCAGCCGGCTTAATGCCGCCTCCGGCAACATCGATGAAGCCGTCGCCGACATTGACACCCTTATCGCCGCCTATAGCTCGTTCCCATGGTTTCTACGCATCGCCCTGCGTGACAAGGCTAATTTGCTCGCCGGTGCAGACCGAAACGAAGAGGCTGTGGCGATAATGAGCCGACTTATAATGTTGAATGACTCGCTGAACTCCGAGCAGACCGACCGCCAGCTTAGCGACCTGACCACACTTTACCGTTCAGAACTTGACCGCGAGCACCGCAACTCAGAGCGCCTCAAGACAATATCGCTGATTGTCATAATCGCATTGCTGACTGTGATGCTTGTAATATCCTTTATCAATGTCAGGCGTCAACGCCGTAAAAACATCATCCTCATAGAGCGTATGAGAGATTTTGACAAGCAGAGGGTTGCCTGTCGTGACGATAAACAGCCTTCCACCCCGGGCTCCGTCATGGAGCTTCTTGACCGGAAAATGTTGACCGACCGGCATTTTACCAATCCAGCCCTGGGGCGCAAAGAGCTTGCGGCGATGGTAGGACTCACTCCCGATGAGCTCGGGGCTATGATTAAAGCCGAAAGGGGTCAGACTGTAGTCGGCTATATCAACGCCTGCCGTGCCGAAGAAGCGCGCAGGATACTTGAAGCCGCTCCTGATACGGCTATTGCAACTATAGCGGCAGACCTCGGATTCGGCACACCGCGTACCATGCAGCGGGTGTTCCACATGCATTTCGGTATGTCGCCCACACAATTCAAAGAGCTGTCTAAAGAATCAAGAAACCGCTGATTTCAAGGTGTTTTACAGACCTTGACTGAAATTGTCGCATCATCCGGCGTAAATGTCGCATGAAAGTCGTGCCGACTCCATCTGTTATTGCATAAATTTGTAAAAAAAATTATCTGTAACTTAAACCAATCATTTTTTCCAAAGCCTTTCGAAGAAGACGTGACTGAGAACCGGGCGCGGAATTATTACATTAATTTATGATATCAAGATTTAGTTGCAAATGCCTTCTATGGCTGATGCTGGCGGCAGTGGCACCTTGTTTCCAAGGTTGCAGCAACAATGACGATCCTCAGCAAATCGAGGGGCTCTTTCTTGGCCCCTACGACGAGATTGTGCTCGGAGAGGAAGGTAAGGCACTTCCGCAAGGGCGCATACTCATTGCCATAAAAGCTGAGGATGGCACGGTTTTCGAACGTGAGGCGCATCATAATCGTGATGCTTTATCCTATGTGAGACTTTCCGAGGGGCTCCGGGCGGGTACATATCGATTGCTTTATGCAACCGTTGACTCCCCGTCACATGCAAGCGACGAAACCGGTTGTGAAGAATATGGTCTCGGCAGCCGCATACATGTCACAGATTCAGGCATTGCAGTAATCGATACCTATAATCCAAGACTCGGCTGCGTAGGTCTCGGCTCGAAAGACGATCCGTTTGTAATCACCAGCTCGTCGCATATCTTCCAGCTGATGATGGCGGTAAACGATTATGACTACAACCGCCTGATGCCCGAAGGCACGTATTTCAGTCAGGAATGCGATATCGACATGAAGTCCATGTCGCGCAGCTGTGATGCTGAATATGGCTGGATGCCGATCGGAGCAAATACCAACACTCCTTTCCGTGGAGTTTACCTCGGTAACGGATATAAGATAAAAAATCTGATAATCAAGCGTCCACATACGGCAGGCGTAGGGCTGTTCGGCTTTCTCCACAACGCAGTCATCGACGGGCTAAAGATGGAGAAGTGTTCGGTAGAAGGTCAGTTTGCCGTAGGTACGCTCGCAGGTGCCGTTATTACGGCGGGCGACAACGACCGGGGGACCGGCACCATTACCAACTGTATAATCACCGACTGCACGGTAAGCGGCAATGAATCAAGCGCTATGCTCGGAGGATTGCTCGGTGCTGTCGACATGCATTCCAAGGCTTTGCTTGGCGATTGTTCGGCACAGAACGGCTCCGTGAGCGGCGGCATGAATGTCGGCGGCATATTCGGAGGAGCCGGGATATACTCGTCGGTGCTGGTGACGGGATGTGATAACAGCTCATCGGTCAAGGGTATTGTGGCGGGTGCAGGTGGCATCGTCGGCACCGCTGACACACTGCAGGTAGTGGGGTCACGTAACTATGCCCGCATCGAGGGCCCGACTTCTTCAAACAGTCAGAGTTCCGGAACGGGGACAGGTGGTATCGTAGGCGGTTCGGGATTTTCTTGGATTACCGGATGCAGCAACGAAGGCGATGTGTCGGGCTTCGAGGGAGTAGGCGGCATCATAGGCAGCACACGCATCAAGGGAAGCCAGACAGATTCTTATTATTATAATCAGAGCGTGTTACGCTATTGCTATAATAAAGGTGGGGTGAGCGGCACACGGTTTGTAGGTGGAGCCATAGGGGAATCTCAGGCAGGCGCTTTCGGGGTGTCTAACAGCGGAAGCGTCAACGCATCGGACTATGCGGGCGGTATCTGCGGCACCGCGTCAGTTGCCGTAATCCATAACTCGGCAAATAGCGGCACAGTGAATGCTTCTTCACATGCGGCAGGTATCTGCGGCAAAGCGACATGGGGTTCATTCGCAATCAATCAGAATGCGGGAGCCGTGGTCACTTCCTCCGGCTGGGCGGGAGGAATAGCCGGTCTTGCCGGCAACAATACCGTCATAACGTATTGCTCTAACTTCGCGCCGATAGACGGAGGTTCCGGTTATGCAGGCGGCATAGTCGGCGATATAGGTGAGCCGCGCGAATGGACAGGCTGGGATATCGCCGAATGTGTGGTGGGCTCGCTGGAGTGCGTGATGGGACTTGCGGGACCGTGTCTTGCCGTTGCCGAAGGTGCCGTGGAGATGGCACATGCAGTAGAAATTGCTATAAAAATTGTGGAAACAGGCATTGAAGTAGCGTTGCAAGGCTGCGATTATACCCTGTTGGGATTCGGTATCCATGAGATGCTGAACCCTGAGATAGAAGCTGAACTGCAAGCCGACATGCGCGCCGACGCGGAGGCGGCTACAGCCGACAGTGAGGCAATGCTCGCCGAAATCCGCAACAAGTGTAATCCGAACTCTCCGCAGTTTGCGCTTTCTAACTTCGGCAATTTGTACCGCGGTCAGCTTGAAAACCACGTGACATGGTACAAAGGTGAGGGCAATGACGAGATTTTCAACGAAAATATCAACGAAAAACGCGAGGCACGTGCAGAACAGCTTGAGAAGATTGCCCACATAAAAGAGATAGTGCATACGACGATTGCCGGAGTGTGTGTGGCTGTCGGTACCGTAACGCTCATAGCCGGAGAAATTGCCACGGGTGGCGCGGCTACAGCCATCCTTGCCGCCGGAGCCGTTGCCTCGATAGTGGGAGGAGTGAATGCCGTTGTGAAGTGCTGTACGGAGTTTGAGAAGAATGCCGTGATTATATCACAGTGTGTCAACGCTGAGACGGTCAGGTCGGGTGGCAGACATTCATCCATAGCCGGACGCCTTTGTGACGGATGTATGATTTATGACTGCCTGACCACCATAGGCACCAACGGTGAGTTTGCCGGTGACATAGGCAATCATTGCGAGGTGAGTCACAATATATCTCTTGCACCTCACGACGGGTCCAAGCCCGACGGTGCATTGAACAGATGTGTTTACGCCGACTCCTCTCTCGGCAACGGGGTCACAAAATGGAATGACGACATACTTTCGGTGTCTTATGACATGATGGCAAAAGAATCTACCTTTACGGCACTTGGCTTTTCATTCGGCAACAATGGACGATGGATATTGTCGTCGCAAGAAAAGTGTCCGTATCCTAATGTGTCGGAGATGAGAAAATAAAGATATAATAAAAAGATAAGTCAGCGATGAAAAAGATAAATATAAAGACTTTACCGTGGATATTGGGAATTTTTATGGTCATCGGCGTTACAGGATGCCGGGACGACAATCCGGAATATAATGTGCCGGGCGAGCTTCAGGGGACAGGCGACGGTCGCGTCACGGTAGTTCATCTGCGTACTTTGGGTTTGGACGGACAGGACACCCAGGGTGATGTCACATTCTGCCTTGAGAATCCCTCTTCGCTTCAGTCGTTGAAATTTGCCGGTCATCTTCGCAATAGCGACGACATCCGCGACGATGGTTCGTTGGCATGTCATATACGCATAGGATCGACCGATATTCCTGACGGAGTGTATTTCATGAAAATAGAGAGTGAGAATGTCGGGGGATTAGGGTCACGCAAGGTGAGGTTCATCTCCAATGTCGGCGAGGAGGCTCAGACCGAAGCCATGAGCTATGACGATCTTGAAGGGTCGGGTACATCAGGCGACCCTTACCTTATTAATGACGACGGTGACTTCCTCACTATGATATGGTACCTTGAGGAAGACCCCGACCACGGCTACGGGAAATATTTCCTGCAGACAGAATCGTTTGATGTACCGCGCCGCAGCCAGATGATTGACGGTCATGTCTACGCTCCGGTGCAATTCTCGGGGACGTACGACGGCGGAGGCAACGAGTTGCGCAATCTCACTTATCAGGGAGGATCGAATGAGGAAACCGACAGTGATGTGGGTCTTTTCGAGATGCTCTTTTCGGCAACGGTGAAGAATCTTGTCATAAGCCGGGCGATGGTGGTTAATGCCGCCAGCCGCGTCGGTCTTGTCGCCGGTCGTGCCTACGGCTACAGCAATCTTGAAAACATCACGATTGACGGCTCCATCACGGCTTCCGGAAGCGATATAGGCGGTCTCGTCGGGGAGTCGTTTGCCGCGCTCCGTCTTAAAAACATAAAGATAGGCGCTTTCTCGCTCATCGGGAGTGAGACGACCGCCGAAGATGTGGGCTTGCTCGTAGGCGAGCAGTTTCAGAACGACCTTACGGTAGATGGGGTCACCACGCCGGGTCATGTATTCACGGTGACAGGATTTAGGAATGTAGGAGGTCTCGTAGGCAACCTGAATGTAAACTATGCTAATCTCAGCAACATCACGCTTGAGCATAGTGTGGACCAGGAAACAAGCGGTGTCAAAATCGTTTACGGGGCAGAAAAGTATGTCGGCGGTCTGATAGGCAACCTGCAGGCGCTTCATTCCATTGAACTGAATAATGTGAATGTCAAGGCTCCGGTGCGCGGTGGTCAGGATGTAGGAGGGCTTGTCGGTCATGCCTGCGTGGCTGATGCAACGGTTAATGGCGCACTTGTCTCTTCGGTAGTGAGCGGCAGCGTGTCGGTTGGCGGTTTCTTCGGCTATCTCGGTTATCCGATGCCCGGCGCCAAAATCACCTTTGATTGCGAAAGTCGTCCGGTGAGGTATGTTGTCAAGTCGTCGGCTGACGCAGAGGTGAAAGGCGACACTTACGTCGGAGGCATGATCGGCTACTACGATGCTTCCTACGGAGAAATGAATATTAAGGGACAAGTGGAGATTGCCGTTAACGTGAAGGGTGGCTCAAATGTAGGCGGCGCATTCGGATATGCCGCGGAACTCCTCACATTTAATCCATATAAAATTAATTTCTCGTCGACCACCATGCGTGTCGAGGCTTCCGACAGTAACGCCGGAGGGGTAGTGGGCCTGGCGCATCACGCCTCGCTTGACGGAGACAACCGCTTTGATCCGGGATTCAAGCTTCCTAACATACCTGCATGCTTCAGCGGTGTGGTGACCGCTGCCAAGAATGCCGGAGGCATTGCGGGTAAGCTTGAGTCTGTGTGCGCGATTTCCGGTCTGGCGAGCGCGGCGACAGTCACGGCGACAGACTCCGATGCCGGAGGCATTGCGGGATGGCTCGACTATAATGTGAACAACTGCGTGAACTATGGTCGCGTCGATGCCAACCAGAGTGCAGGCGGTATCTATGGCGCGACGGCAAAAGAGGATAAAATCACTATTCTGAAATGTGCAAACTATGGCGATATACATGGCAACAGCAACGCCGGTGGCATCGCAGGATACACGAAAATGGCAAAAAATCCCCGCTTCTCAATTTCTACATGTTATAATTCGGGCAATATAAAGAGCGTAAATGCCGGAGGTATAGCCGGATTTGTGGGCTGTGACGACACGGGCAGCAAGAACCAGGAGTTTGACATCAAATACTGCGCCAACCGTGGTATAGTCGAGGGCATGGGCGGCAGCAATGGTTACTCCGCCGGAATTGTAGCTATGATGGATCATCGCCACGGCTATGTGTCGCAATGCTGGAACGAAGGGGAAATCTCGGGCCCGGCGCAGAAAGCCGTTGCCGGCATAGTGGCTCACATGGGCGACGGGGGTGGCAGCGGATTGCACTATAACTACGGACTGGTGACCCGTTGCATCAATTATGGCAAAATCAGTTCATCCGACTCCAACACACGTGTCGGGGGCGTTGTCGGTATTTTGGAATACGGTTTCTCGATGGACTATGGACATAAGATAACCGATTGTGCCAACTATGGCGATCTGCCTTCCAAGCAGAAGCACGACAATGGCGGTATACTCGGCTATACCGAAGCATACACCAACACCTACCGCACATTCAACAAGGGGAAGGTGTCGCACGGCAATGCCATCATAGGCGACCATCAGGGTGCCTCCCTATTCCACCATAGCCACAACTACTTTCTGGAGGGCACCGGCAAAGACTGGCCTTCCTCGACAAAAGTAAGTGCCGGCGACCTTTGCAAAGAGAGCACCTATAGCGACTTTGATTTCAAAGACATCTGGGCAATGACTCCCGACGGACCGCAGCCTTATAGTGTCCCCTTTAACGAGTGAGCATGCGCGTCAAAAATAATAGGACAATGTGAGATATGCACCTTGTAGAAATGATTTTTTCGGATAGAACTTGCTGAAAGGAATTCCGTTGTAGGAGAGATGCCGATATTGACTATATACGTCAAAATTTGACATCAAATATCCGGCATTGAATCCACAAGGACCTACGTTTACGTAGACTCCGGCTCTTAAATCCATGGCACACCATTGGCCTGCGCTTGTACTGACTCTTTTGTCATCATACTCAGGCCAATGGGTGTCCTGCCGAATCCACACCTGTGCGTAAGGGATATTCATCATGATTCCCGGTTCTGCGAATAATCCTAAATCTACCTGACCTACTTTAAGTGCCGGAGTCTTCAGAATCACGGAAGGGTGTAAATAGATGTTCCACGGCTTGTTGTCGTCACTTTCTATCTGCCAATTATTACCGGATGGAAAGCCTTCTTCATAGTACACCTCCCAGCCTCCGATTGCCCCGCCGATTCCGATGTAGTGATTAAACATATAATGATATCCTAATTCCAGCTGCCAAGTGCAAGCTGAGGTAAGCATTCCTGTAATGGATGCCCTATTGCGGGTGAAGTCAAAGTTAGTCTCCTCTTTATTTCCGGCACATATCGAACATGCCGAGACAAACACTGCAATCAGTGCGCCAAATTTTTTCATTGCCGTTTTGTTGAATGTGAGTGGTTGCTTCGATAATTCGAAATCTCATGAGGTCTTGTCATAACTTTCCGATTTTCACAAAGATACTAATTCTTTTCTTTGTAAAGAAAAGAATTAGGCAAAAGTTTTTCTTTGTAAAGAAAAAGGAGAACGCGGTACTAGTATAGAGTCATTTGTACAACCCGCTATGTGGTGTTGGTGTTTTGGACGTGAGTAAGGAGTTCATAGCTGATGCTGCCAAATTTATAAAAAGTATTTGAGTTGTAAATAATGGAATGAACTGAAATTAATTCGGGAGGGGGACAAAATACGCAATGAAAGTGGAACAAATCATACAATAAAAATGGTATAAATCACGCAATGAAAATGGAACAAATCATGCAATGAAGACGGACCTAATGATACAATAATTATGGGATAATTCATGCAATAAAATAAGGATATTTCATGCGTTTAAAAAAATCACTATATTTGCCATTCATAATCAACACAATTCCTTATGGCAAAGCAGTTATATCGCCCCAGGATAGCTGACACTACTCTTGGTGAGAAATTGGAAGGCATAGGTGCCGTTCTCATTGAAGGTCCAAAATGGTGTGGAAAAACCACTACTGCGGAACATCACGCAAAAAGTGTCATATACATGGATGATCCGGCGACACGAATTTCCAATTTGGAGGTTGCTGATATAAATCCGGCGCTGTTGCTTAATGGTGATAATCCCAGGCTCATTGATGAATGGCAGCTTGCCCCACAGATATGGGACGCAGTGCGGTTCATTGTTGACCATCGGGGAGAGGAAGGTTTGTTTATCTTGACCGGCTCGGCAGTGCCGCCGATGGGCGATGACAATAATAAGATTACGCATACCGGCACCGGTCGTATCGGGAGGATGAAAATGCGCACCATGAGCTTATGGGAGTCGGGTGAATCTTCGGGCGCTATAAGCTTGAAATCATTGTTTGCCGGAGCCAGTGAACTTACCGCTACAAATGATGTTGGACTTGAGCAAATAGCCTTTATGACTTGTCGCGGTGGTTGGCCCAGGGCGATATCCCAATCTCCACGCGCATCGCTCGAACGGGCTACCGACTATTTTGAGGCGGTGATAAATTCAGATATAAACCGTACCGACTCATCACTTAAAAATCCGACGAAAGCCGCTCTGCTGATGAGGTCGTATGCGCGGCTTGCAGGTACACCTGCGCCGTTGACCGCGATTGCTGCAGACATGGCATCCTCAGAAAACGCGATGCCTGACAGCCGTACGGTCCAGGCATATATTAATGCTCTCAAGTTGATTTTCGTGATTGAAGACATGCCTGCATGGAATCCAAATTTGCGGAGCAAAGCAGCTATCCGAACAAGTGACACGCGCTATTTCGTTGATCCGTCAATAGGTGCGGCAGCACTTGGAATTGGTCCTGATGACTTACTTTCTGATTTAAAGACTTTTGGATTTTTCTTTGAGGGGCTTTGTGTGCGCGATTTGCGAGTATATGCGGAAAGGTTAAACGGCAGAGTGTACCATTACCGCGATTCCAAGGGACTGGAATGTGACGCGGTGATTCATCTGCGCAACGGAAAGTACGGACTTGTCGAAATCAAGCTTGGAGGCGACAGGCACATTGACGAAGGGGCGGCGAATCTATTGAAACTGCGCGACAAGATTAATACCGACAATATGTCGGAACCATCGTTTATGATGGTGTTGATTGCTGTTGGAAAATATGCGTATCGTCGTAAAGACGGGGTCTATGTTGTGCCTGTCACTTGCCTTAAAGATTGAGGAAGACTTGTCAGATAGCTTCGCTGTAGGCGGAAAATGCAATCGGGAGCATTATGCCGCCGGTCACGGGGATGCCGCTGCTGCCGCCTGCGCCGAAGTTGAGTGAGTAAGTGTAGCGGCAGCCGGGTTGCCAGTTGATGCTTACGGGGATACGGAGTTCGCCGAAAGTCACGCTGCCGTCGGCATTTCTCTCGCCGATAAGCATTGTGTCGCTATCCTTGGGAGTGTCAGACCCATCGGATAATTTCCATACTGCACAGCGGAATGTGATGCTTACGCCGTCGCTGTAGCCGGTTTCGGCAGTGGCATTGTCTTGTGACTGGGGGATGAGGTGCATGACTGTCTCATCGCCGAGGCTTTCCATGTGGCTATTTACAGTTTTTGTCGGGAAGGAAGCTTTGGATGACTGAGGTGCTCCCGAACTTACGTCCCATTTTGCCTGCTGCCGTCCTGACGGGAAGATGAAATCACCCTGCATGTAGACATGATTCACGATTATTTCGCTGATTTCCACGTGGAGCTTACGGCTGGAGTTTTGAGCGGTGAACACTATTTCTGAAAGCGCCTGGCGGAACTGCATCGGCACACTCCCGTCATTTGCCGTACGGTGAAGACTTGTGGCATATTGCAGTGTCGTCTGTCGTGATGCTTCGTTGGCGACATTAAACATACATAACTTTGCACGGGTCATTTCTACATCAAGCAGCGGGGTGCATTCGCGATTTGCTGTCTTATCGTATCGGTAGGCAAAGAAATCCACGTCGCCTTCCGAGGGCCAGAGATGGGGCTTCCCGGTATTGATCCATCTGCCTCCTGAAAAGGCGACAAGCTCTTCGTCAATAAATGGTGTGCCATTATTACGTGCCGAGATAATGAAATTCTTGACATCATTGTCTGCGGCAGCCGAAATCTGCCGAGACGCATTTACGGGAGTCACGCTAAAGGTGATTTCATTGGGTGCGACGGGAGTGTCATATCCTTCGTCAACTGAACAGGCTGTCATCATCACGACTGCAATACTTGCCAGAAAAAGCCCTTTTATCATAATGTAGATGAATTAAATAATACCTAAAATTTCCTTAAATGTTAAATTTTCATTCACTTTTCTTTGAAACAAGAAATATGATGAAAGGTTCGCGGTATTATTTAATTTAACATATTTTTAGAACTCAAGGCTTTTATCGAGCAAATAAAAACAAGATGATGTGTCGAGTTATGCATTTTGACACATCATCTTGCGTATATGGAGACTTTAAGATATTATTTTACCGGGGAGACGAGGAAAGAATAGGTGTAGTCGCCTGCGTTAAGCCGATATGGGGCATGAGGTTGAGCGCCCCAGCTGTTGTCGCCCGCAAGACCGCGCTGCGCGAGGTCGACATTGAGCCATACATTACTGCGCGAATGGCGTACGTCGCTTGTGTGCATCTGTTGTTTACGCACTCCAGGGTCGAGGTCGGCGGGCGTGACATCGAGTGCGCTCACATTCAGTGGCTGCATGCCGGTCACCATGATGCCCGCACCCGACTTGTCGGTAAGGGTAGCCCAGCGTACATCGGTGTGATTGCCTGTTTCTTGCGGGAATATGTACGGGAAGAACATATCGTTGACATTGCCGCTCCAGATGCCTATAAAAGAAGATGTATTGCGGTCGGAATAATTCTCCCAGGGACCTCTGCCGTACCATGTAAGATTGTCAAAATGGCGCGGCATGGGAATCTGCATCCCGAAACGCATCAACTCGGGGGTGTCTTCGCTGCAATGCAGGCGGGAGGTGATACCGAGAGTGCCGTCAGGAAATATCGTGTATATAAGAGTATAGTCGGCATCGACATCGGCAAGCCTGTAACGTGCGGTCACAGTTTGGAAAGGCGCGTTGGATGAGTGGGTGACTTCGGTCACTTTCTTGTTTTCGGCGGCACAGCGCCACGCGTTGAGCCGTATGTGGTCTCCGCTGCCGCGGTCGTTGTCGGTCGGCGCGCGCCAGAACGAAGGCGTCGGCACACCGGCAATAAGGTTGTGTCCGTTGACCGAGTAGCCGCGCAATTCGCCGTTACGGCTGTCGAACTCTATTTTTATGCCGTTATCACATTTGAATATCCAGTTGCCATGTTCGGTTGCCATTTTGGACTGTGAGCCTGTGGCATCCGGTAGGTCAAACGAGTCATGGACGGCTATAGCAAACTGCTCGCGCGCCACTTCATGACCGGCTGGGATGATGTCGTCGCCCGCGCGCGTGAAAGCATACACGGAGAGATGGTATTCGTTGCCGTCGTTGATGTCAATTGCCGGGAATCCTTTTATCTTTACGCCCTTGCTCTTTCCGGCGGGAAGCGCAATGTCGATATCGCCTGAAGCAATATGATCGCCGTTTTTGAGGAGTTCCCATCGGAACGTGTAGTCCTTGAGGTCGCGGTACATGAAATGGTTCTGTGCCTCAAATTCGCCCGAAGCTACATTGAGCGGTGCAAAACGGATGTCCTGATATACCTTTTTGACTTCCATAAGCCCGGGATGGGGTGTGCGGTCGGGGAGCACAAGCCCGTTTATGCAGAAGTTTTCGTCATTCGGATATCCGGATGCTCCGAAGTCGCCGCCGTATGCCCAGTAAGATTTGCCGTTCTCGTCTTTCGTGAGCAGTCCCTGGTCAACCCAGTCCCAGATGAAACCGCCCTGCATCTGCGGGGAGTTACGGATAATGTCGAAATATTCCTGGAAATTGCCGGTGGAGTTGCCCATTGCGTGAGCGTATTCACACATGATATAGGGGCGCCCCGGATTTTCACGTGACGCGTAATCTTTCATGTACTCCATGGCGGGATACATGGGACAAACGATGTCGGTGTTGCTTCCCTCGCCTGCACGTTCAAACTGTACGGGGCGGCTGTTGTCACGTGACTTGATCCAGTCGTAGGCGGCGATGAAGTTGTCGCCGTTTTCACACTCGTTGCCGAGCGACCATGTAATCACGCTGGGATGATTCTTGTCGCGTTCGACAAGGAGATGCTCGCGGTCGAGTATCGCGTCTTTCCATACGGGGTCATGTGAGGGGTGTCCCTCCTTGGGATGCCAGTCCATGCCGTGAGCTTCCACGTTTGCCTCGTCGACGAGATATATTCCGTATTCGTCGCAAAGGTCATACCATAACGGTGACTGAGGATAGTGGCTTGTGCGCACGGCGTTGATATTGTGGCGCTTCATGGTCATGATATCCTTCATCATCGTCTCGCGGTCAACTGCGTGCCCGGTCAGGTGGTTGTGTTCATGAAGGTTTACGCCGTGGATTTCTATCGGCTTGCCGTTGATGGTGAGGCGGTTGTCGGTTATCTCTACTTTGCGGAAACCTATCCGCGCAGAGGTTGCCTCGATTACCTTGCCGTCGCTGCCCGAAAGCGTGAGTACAAGGGTATAAAGGTAGGGAGTCTCGCCGCTCCATTTGTTGATATTCCTTATTGTTGCCGCGAAATTGACGCTGTCGGTCGACTCCTTACCGAGGGAAATCGCTTTCGAGGTATTGAACACACGCTTCCCCGTTGCATCGTAGAGCGACGCGTCGAGGCGCGTTGGTGCTGTCACTCCGGAGAGATTCTGTAACTTCACTTCAAGGTTAAGCTCCCCGTTGCGGTAATTGCGATCAAGCCCCGCATCGGCGAAGAAATCGAGTATGCGCTGCTGACCGGTCGAGTATAGATATACGTCGCGGTCTATGCCTGAAAGACGCCAGAAATCCTGGTCTTCCAGATAGGAGCCGTCGGTCCAGCGGTACACTTCGCATGATATGCAGTTTTCGCCCGGCTTGAGATATCGGGTGATGTCAAATTCGGATGGATTCTTGGTGCTTTGCACATATCCCGCCTTATGACCGTTGACCCAGACATACATACCCGCTGTCGAGCCGTCGAAATGGAGATACACTTGTCTGCCGTCCCATGATGAGGGGATGGAGAAGGTGCGCGTATAGCTTCCCACGGGGTTATCGTCATGCGGGATATTGGGGATATTGTTGGGATAGGGATAGACTACATTAGTATATATGGGGATGCCATATCCCTGCAATTCCCAGTTTGACGGTACGGGAATTGAGTCCCATGATGATGTGTCGTAGCCCGATTTGTAAAAGTCAGCCGGGCGGTCGGCAGGTTTCGGAGAAAACTTGAATGCCCATTTGCCGTTGAGGCTCATAAACCACGGTGATGACGCGTGATCGCCTTTTATAGCCTCAGCGTCCGAAGGGTAGGGGAATGCCGTTGCTCTCGGGGTGTGCCTCCCCTCAGCAAACACTTGTGGATTTTCCCAGTCATTGACAGCGGCGGAGATTCCACCCGCCATGGTCGCTGCCAGCAGCAATAATGAAAGTCGTCTGTACATCTTAGATTGCAATAATGTGTTGGTTGGTCATGTCCCGTAAAGATACATAAAATTCACCATTAATCAACCATCTTTTGTCGCAATAGATGACGCGCAACCTCGTGCCGTACACAGCGTGTGTCAGAATCAACCTTGTCGGCCCTCGACCGATTTGAGAAATGCGTCATCGGGATTGAGTAAGACTAAAACTTCCTGTATTTTGAATTATTGCGAAAGCAAATCGTTACCAACCTGCTTCTCGTTCAGGGCTTATTCTGTTGGTTTGATAAAACCGACCGCCCGGCGGGGCTTATCAGCCGGTTTCGCTTGCAGTTCTGCAAGGGTGGTGTTGATTGCTTCTATTTGCGCCCTGGTATCTTCGTTGATGTCGTTGTAGTCGGCGAATATCTCCTCTAAATCTTGTTTGAGTTCGTTGAAATTCTTTTCAAGAGTAGACAAGCGACTGAGTGGCGAATTGTCGGTTATCATTTGCCTGATAGTGACAAATGCGCGCATAATACCCATATTTATTTGTATTGCGGTTTTTGAGGCTAATACGCTCGAAAGCATTGCAACTCCTAATTCAGTAAATACATTCGGTAGTTTACGGACACCTCCCCAACTTGATGTCACAATTTGTGATTTCAAGTCGTTCCATTCATGTATTGTGAGCTGGAACATGAAATCCTCGGGGAATCGCTCGGCATTGCGTTTTACTGCCTGATTCAACGCCCTTGTTTCCACTCCGTACATTTCTGCAAGATCACGGTCGAGCATCACCTTTTGACCTCTTATCTCGTAGATCTTATTCTGAATAATCTGTAACTCGTTCATGGCTTCGATATTGATTTGTTTCTTACAATAAAGGGTTTTCCGGCATATTCGAGTGAATATTATGTTTATTTGATAAAAAAAGTGGGAGTTCTGTTTTAAGAATTCCCACTTCTGTACCCAGACCCGATAAAGTACCCATCCACTAAAATGTACCAAAAGGAAGCTAAGTGCAAGATAATCATAGGTAGCCAAAAGTGGTACATTGCCCTTGGTATCATAAAAAAGACTATATTTTGCGCTTTTTGGCTACCCTTTGGCTACCCGGATAAAGAATAAATATTATATTTGCAACTATAAGAAAACAACAGCAAATATAATGGCACTAAGAAAGGAGATAAGGAGCGATAATACCTACATTATCAGTCAGGACACCACCGACAATCCTAAATTGGGGGCTAAGATACTTTCCGATGGGAGGGAGAGCCTGTTTCTTGACTATTATTTCGGCTATCAGATGACGTATGATGAACAGTCGGGCAGGCAGGTGGCAAGAAAGGACAGGAAAAGGGAGTATCTGAGCCTGTATCTGTGGCAGGCACCGAGAACGCCAATCGAGAGGCAGCAAAACAAGGAGACGCTTGAACTTGCCAAGAAAATCCGCTTTGAGAGAGGGCAGCAGCTGTTGGAAAACATGGAGGGCTATCGACTGAGGAGAAACCGTGACATCAACTTTCTCGATTATTTTCAAGGCTACATAGACGGCTATACAAAGAAAGATGTAAGGATGTTTGACTTGGCGTTGAGGCGTTTTGTCGATTTTCTGACTGCGACAGATGAATACAGGAAATTTGCCAACCGGATAAAGCCGGAACAGATAACCCGTGACATGGTCGAGGCGTACACAGAGTATCTGCAGGCAAGGAGCGTCGGCGAGGGCGCAAAGAGCATCTATGCACGGTTTAAGAAAGTGGTGAAACATGCTGTCGAGCATGATGTGATGGTAAAGAACCCGTGTACGGGCATTGTCATAAAGGCTGATGACCAGCAGTTGAAAAAGGATGTGCTTTCAGTCGAGGAGATACAGCAGCTTATCACTACCCATTGTGACAACCAAAACCCCAATATCCGCCGGGCGTTTATATTTTGCCTGTATTGCGGGTTGAGGTATTGTGACGTGAGAGACTTGACGTTTGCCAATGTCGACTATTCCAACCGGCTGTTGAGGTTTGAACAGAGCAAGACCAAGGGGCATAGCGCAAGCAGCGGTGTGGTGATTCCACTGAATGACGGCTTGTTGAAGCTGATAGGAACACCGGAAGGGCAACAGGATAGAAACGCCCTCATATTCCCGCTGCCATCTTACGAGATGTGCCTTAAGTCTCTAAGGCGGTGGGTGAAACGTGCCGGCATCGACAAGCATATAAGCTGGCATTGCGCCCGGCATTCATTTGCCGTCAATATCCTCAACAACGGGGCAAACATAAAGACCGTGGCGAGCCTTTTGGGACATAGCGGCTTGAAGCACACCGAGAAGTACACGAGGGCAATCGACAGCCTGAAAGAGGCTGCGATAAATTCATTACCGGAACTTAAACTATAGTAGCCATGGAATATCTAGAATACAGAAATGCTATACAGGCATTAGGCAAGCTTGTCTGTTTTGATAAGTATAATACTCAATTTGAGTATTATGGTTATAGGTGGGATGGGGATTATTACCCGATGGGACGGGATGGTGATGAAGGTGCATGCAACCCCAAAATGGAATGGCGAGAGGAAGCTATAAGGGTATGTTGCATGGCATATGAAGAGCTACGTCCCTATATAGCCGACATTGTACAGCTTAATAGTGCCTATCCTCATAGCCCAGATAGTGAACTGTGGGGTGCGATAGGATTCATAAGAGAGTATGAAACTAAAATTAGACATATAGTCGAACTTCGGCGGCGGTTAAAGGTTGGGGAAATTCTGACACCTCTACATGAGCATCCCGGCACCTCATCACCCGGTAAACTACAGTTGCCTCCCGAGCTTGATACTGAGCGAGCAAGAAAGTATTTTGCACGGGCAATGGAAATAGGATGGATAAACCGTACTTCAACAGGTTATGAATGGACGTATGGCGGTCAGCGTGGACGGTTGGTAAGATTAGGGTATTTTGTCGAGAAAGTTTACTGCCCGGCTAATTCCGGGCAGCTCCCCGAAAAAGCCCTTAACAGGTTGTTTGGTGTTGAAAGGATAAGCAGTGTGATAACACAGATGCACAGCGCAAAAAGAACACAGCAATGGAAAACAGAAATTGACAATAAAATATTTTATGACTGACATTTAGCCCCTTATTGTGAGGGGCTTTTTTAATGCACGTTAAAATGCACATTAATGTACACTATTTCTGCTTTCTCCAATACTTTATCTTTGCCAATGTTTTCAGCGCGGGAACAAAGCTAACACGGGCAACGGCAGGCAGACGTGCCGGGCTTGCGCCTCTTTGACAACCCATTAAACTCGACAACAATGAGCAAGGACCAGTTACAGGAGGTTGCCGACCTTATAACGGCGAAAACACTGTTTTGCACCAAGGAGGTGCTTACAAGCGATGAGACAGCCCGCTACATGGGCATATCCAAGAGTTATCTCTACAAGCTTACGATGAGAGGTGAGATTCCCCACTACAAGCCTACGGGCAAGATATGCTATTTCAACCGCAGGGAGGTTGAGGAGTGGCTGCAACAGAACCGCTGTGCGACAGCGGTGGAGATAACTGATAGAGCCAACAGTTATTGCCGTGGCGTTTCAATGCGGTAAGGAACCAATGAAATCAAGCAAAATACGGCAAGCTTGGTAGAAATTCATGACCTTTGGTCAAAAGTCATTTATTTCCACCTGCCATATCGTGATACATCATACGGTTATGTATTTCTTTGCAGAAATTTAATTTTTATGGCAGATATAAAAAACAACGACAATCTTCTTACCGTGGCTGAAGTGACAGGCAGGCTGCGGACTACCCGAAACACCCTTTACCGGTGGAGCAAGAGCGGCTATCTGCGCCCTGTGAAAATCGGCAAGAGTGTGCGCTATTTGGAAACAGATGTAAATAACTTAATCATCCACAGCAACCATGACAAATAAAAGAAAAGGCGGTCACAAAGACCGCCAATCCTTCGAGCCGATAAGCAAAGATACGAACAAATCACGTATTCACCAAAAAATCAGGAATCTATTCCTTAGCGGTGGGAAATATACCGCATCTGAAATAAACCGTATCTGTGGCGGCAATGATGCACGGAAGACCATCAGCATGCTGCGCAACAAAGAACTGTTGAATATACGGGATATCCGGCTCGATGACGGGCGCAAGCTTTATTGGTACTCCCCGACAGGAAAGTAAGGAGGTGAGGTATGAGTGAGGAGTTAACACGCAATTCTTTTACGTGGTACACGTCTTTTGAGGAGTGCATCTACGAGCTTGAAGAGCATGAGGGCTATGAGATGTATCGTGCCATAAGCCGGTATTCGCTGTATGGCGAAGAGCCAAGGTTTGATATCGCCGAACTGTCAGCGACTGCGCGCATGGCATGGAGGGTCATCTTCCCGATTCTACGCACAGCCAGGGCAAACAGTGCAAAGGGCAAAAAGGGAGGTAGGGCTTCAAAGACCAATAATCCGACAGGGGTAAATCAACATGAGGTTAAACAAGAGGTTAAACAAGAGGTTAAACAAGAGGTTAAAGAAGATAAAGATAAAGGTAAAGGTAAAGGTAAAGATAAAGATAAATCATTCGAAAAAGATAAATCTTTTTCTCACTCTCATAAAAGTGCTGACGCACTAAATGAGGGGGAGAGTGAAGATGATTTTTTTGATAGGAAAGAAAAAGAATTTAATGACTACAAGGAGAGATGCCTGTCTGAGTGCCATAAATCATGGCGCACATGTGAAGAGAATGCCCATAAAATAAAGGGGTGGCGAGCCGCCATGAGGGACTATGCGTCATTTTGCCGTGGTAGCTCGCTTATACTTCAGATAAATTCTTTGGTAGATTTTCAAAGAATATTTCACTATAACGCAAAAAAATTCCTTTCGGATGAAGCCCTTAATGAGTGTGATGTAATCTTTTCCGAGGAAGAGTTCCGGATTGCAAACCAGATTCTTTCGACAATCAAGGCTAATCAAGATAATGTAGTGCCTTATAGGCGTATAGACACCCCCACTCCAAATGTAAGGGTTGAGGTGAAATCATTGATAGATTACATGAAGCGCAAAGGATTCACGGTTGATGAGGTATGTAATGTTATCCCCGGCTATCTTTTTGACTACAAAGATAGATATTCTATTATAAACGGTCTTCTCCAATACGATTATTATGCAAAAGGCGATACGCTTGAAATTCTTGTCTCAAATTTGCGAAATAGCTCTGCCGACTTTTGAATAGCCAAGCTGCATTGTAAATTAGCCTTAAATCGCACAGAAATGCCTCTAATTTCGATTTTGACCGCTAAAATGGTAAATCCTATGTCCGAGCGGATAAAACGCCTTAAAACGTCTTATCTCAATTTTGCTCCTATGCTTGGGTAGAGCAAGCCGCCTGAGTGGTCATTGTGGTGATGTCCCATGTCTGACACACATCAGGCGGCTTTTATCGTGAGCGACTGCTGTATGCCGTACGCAATGTGCAGTACATTCTCACGGCATCCTGTCTGACCAACCTCTGTATGCCATTCGCAAGTCGAAGTAACTTTCAGGCAGGCTTCTTTTGGATTGGGTAGGACTCGAACCTCCTATATCGCATATAGCGCCCGCTGCCAACCTGCGACCATCAATCCGCTGCAAAGGTAAGAATTTATTTTTGATTCTTGCGATGCACCTCGATAATTCGCCCGATTTGGTAGGCGATAACCCATGTCGCAAATTCATCGTCACAGACAGCCTCGGGCATCATCCTGTACCCGGTGCATTCGACAATCGCCGTGTCACGCTCTTTGGCATAGCTGACAGCAAGATGCAGGTATTTGTAATCCTTGAGGAGGAAAGGGAATTTACCGCCGTTGTAGTCGTCGACAAAATACTCTTTGCCCTCTTCTGTGGTTTCAGGGTCAAGCAACACATAGCCCTCTTCATCTTTAAGGACATATCTGTTTGCCGTGGTCTCCTTAAACTCCCGGTACTCTTCCGTTTTCGTACCGGCAATTATCTGGTCGAAATACACCTGCTTTATCGGTAGGTAGAGGGTATTTTCTTTAGTGGGCTTCTCGTTCATGGCTTCGCCTCGATGGTGATTTGTTTGCCGCAATTAGGGCAGGTGATTACTCCCTCTTTTGGCGCTTCAAACAGCTCTGATACAGGTACGCCCAAGGCATTGGCGATTTTTTCAAGGGTCTCAAGCGATGGCATGGATTTGCCGTTGACGATGTTTGACATATTAGGCTGTGTTATGCCTACGGTTTCAGCCAATTTAACCGCTGACATTTTTCTCTCTTTTAAGATGTCCTTAATTCGTAATATCATATTATATCGTATTAAAATATAGGCAAAGATAAATGCTTATATCGTTACATGCAATAAATAAATGTTAAATATATCGTGATGTAATAATTTTATTGCGAAAACATTTGGTATGTATATCGTAATACATTAAATTTGCATCATAATAATAATGTTAAACGATATAAACCCTTGCAACTATGAGTAAAGAAAGAAAAAATCAATTAAGCGAGATTATGACGCTTGCATGGTCGTTTGTCCGCAAGAACGGTTACACCATGAGCGAGGCTATGAAATGCGCCTGGGCTAACATAAAGCTGCGCGCACAGCTCTCTAAGCGCATAGTTGAGTTTTATTTCAGAAAGGTAGACGGCTCGTTGCGTCAGGCGTTCGGCACACTGATGGGCGAGAGAGTGCCGCAGACAAAGGGTACAAAGAGAACCGCCGACAGCTGCCAAGTCTATTTTGACACCGAGAAAGGCGAATGGCGTTGTTTCAAGAAATGCAATCTCGTGAGAATTAACTGATATTATCCACATGGGGCGGTGTCATAGCCGCCCCGCATAAACCAATCTACACGGTATGAAGAGTTATAAGGCGCAAATGGAAAATGCGAAGATAGGCAAGGATACGCTTGAACTGATGGGTATGGTCGGTGCATTGCACGATTTGATAGGGCAATATATTGACCGATATGAAAGGCTTAACCCCGAGCTTTGCGGTGGCAAGGGCATCCCCGATTCTAAATATGAGGAGCTGTGCGAGGCTTTCTACCCCGCAATTTCATTCTTGGAGGATGCCGTACACATGCGGCTGACCGATTTCATGGGGCTGACTGATGCCACCGAGATTTGATGCTGTGAATAGATATTGCTATGAGTAAAAGTTATACCGGCATCGTGCCGTTGCCCGGCGAGAGCTTAGACGACACCTACAAGGTTTTTTCTGTGTCCGGGGATTCCATGTCCCCGGGCATCAAGCCAGGTGCATTGCTCCTTGTCAAGGAAATACCCCGAGACGAATGGGGAGGGGTCAAAGGGGTTGCCGTGTTCAGTACATGGAAGGGGACATGTATCAGGCGTATTGGAAGCAACCTCATCGATACAGAAAGGCAGATAAGCCTCATCCCTGACAACCCGGACTACCCAGCCGAGTTGCTTGCTTCCCATGAAATCTGTGCGGTATATAAAGCGATACGCAAGATACATGAGCGCATAGATTGATGATGTCTCATTGGTGAATGAAAACGGCTTGAAAACGGTTTGAAAACGGTTGAAATGGCGATTTCCCATTTGCCGGAAAGCAAGCGAAAAACAAGCGTTTTCTTGAGTTTCCCCAATTATCACAAGTCCACTCACGCGCGTACATGGGGCAGTGATAACCGAATTAAGCGAATTAAGTGAAGACCACTCGTGTGCGCGTGAGAGGACTTGATTTAATTGATTTAATTGATTTAATTCGATTATCTGAGTTTTCTGATGTGCCTACGCGCGTACGGGAAGCGGTTAAAGATTACCCTGTGTAATGCGTCAAAAGGTAGGGTGTTGTCGTTTTTGGCTACCCTTTGGCTACCTGATAAAATAAATACAGCTGAAAATCAAAAGATTAACAGCTGTATTCTGTACCCAGACCCGGGATCGAACCGGGATGGATTGCTCCACTGGTGTTTGAGACCAGCGCGTCTACCGATTCCGCCATCTGGGCATTTTTGCGGTGACAAAGGTAAGAGTTTTTTCTGTGATGTGCAAATATTTATGCTTAAATCACTAAATATTGATTTTTAATTAAATTTTTTGAAAATATTTGCTTTATTATTTGCAGGATGTTAATGTTTTGATTACATTTGAGCGCAAACGTAATCATATACGGTAGTAGCCAGAATTCCTTTAATAATAACCAATACAAAATTTTACACATGAAAAAGTATTTAGTGGTAGCACTGATTGTGATGTGTGCGTGGATTGACGTTTCGTCATTAAATTTGGCAAAAGTGAGCTATGCCAATGGTAAATACACCTTTTCGCTGTCGCTCGAGAGTTCGATCAAGAATAAGACGACTTATCTGGAATTGTCGGTGTATGAGGATTTCAGCAGGATAAGAAATGTTGAGATAGTGCCGGCGGATAAGAACAAGGGGGAAACGCGCAGCAAGACCGTGTCGGAGACTGCCGCCGATGAGGGCGACTATTACTGGCGCATAAGGGTGAGTGATTCGGAGACGAAATTTTCATGGATATACCCCACAAGCGGAGAGGCAAATCCTATACATTTCACGGGAAAACCAAAAGAGTATGTAGTGCATCTGGATGAAACGGAATTTGAGGAAATTGCGTTTGACGACGGGACAAAACTCAATCTTTCGTCGATATGGCTGCGGTCTCATCTGCTTGGAAACCATACATTTGTGTGCCAAGATAAGCCGGGTGCCATCATGTACAAAACTGCTTTCACCTTTAACCACGGATTTTTCGTGAAAGATGGCATAATTTATCTGTGTAGAGGCAGCTTCCGTACAGCCGGCTGGGATTCTGACCGCTCGCGCTTGTGGCTTCTCCGCTATGATCTCGCTACCGGAGAGGAATTGCCGATGCTCTGGGTTTATGCTCCCGACGGGGGCGACTATGCGCTTGAGGAGGTGATGCCATGGGTGCGCACCGATGATGACGGTACACCATACTTTACTACTTTCTCGTTTCGTGAAGACCGCACCCGCGTAGTGGTTTATTCGCTGAATCTTGACGATGTGACCGCAGACGCTCACTCGATAATCGCCGACGAGGTTGTGTCGGTGACACGGAAGAAAGGTGTCGTGCCCGGTTATATTTCGGTCAACGGGAGTATCAAGAGCGGAGAGTTTGAATTATGGGGCGCCACGGAGAATGATTCTTTCGGTTTCGGGACACATGACCCCGAATGGCAGGTTGTGCGCTGGAAAGTGTCAGGCGGTGTTGGCGTCGAAGAACTGTCGGATATCATGAACCTCGGCTTTATCACGGAGGATTTGGCGTATGAGAATTTAAATATGATGGTGTATCCTGTAGGTGACGATTGCTTCTATCTTCACGGGTATGCGATAGGAAATCATGACGCGTTGTCACCCACACTTTATAAGTTTAATCCGGGCGCGGCATGTGAATTACTGCAATCTTATGGTCCGGAAGGAGTTTACCCGCAGATGCGTGACCCGCGCATGGGCGGTCTCGCCATGCCCGTGATTGACGGTAAGCAGCTGCTGATATACGGTGTGCCGGCGCAGGGCAACGGTGAGGCATCAGCGGCGAGAATAGCGTATGTGCCGTCGTTGACCGGCGATTTTGCCGACCATAAGATTCTCTGGCAGCCGGGTGATGCCACGGGTTTCTCCACCAACCTGATTCAGGGTGTCGACGCGAAATTTATTCCCGATGAAGGGGCGCGTACGGGCGGCATATTCGTGCTTTATCTTGGTAACGGTGCTCTTGGTGTGTATCGCGTTGACGTGAAATCGCCGACTGTCGGCATCGACGCGGCAACCCTTCAGACGATTACAGTAAGCTATGACGGGGATAGCGTGAATCTCGGCATGAAAGTCGCGGGAATGGTTCTTTACGATGCACAAGGCAGATGTATCGCCGCCGACAGGTCCATGACTGACCGGATCTATGTCGGACGCTTGCCAAAGGGAGTATATATTGTAAGTGCCGATAATAACCGTCTTAATGCTAAATTAATCGTTTATTGACGGGCTGTGTGATAATTATATGAAAATGGGAGTCGCGTTGCTTGCTGATTGATAGCTGAGGCGCGACTCTCATTTTTATTTCTCAGAGATATATGTTTTATAGCACATTTTTGAGTGGAATGTGCCATAGGTTAAGGTTTTGTTAAATTGTGTTGTTGAAGCAAATCTTTTATTATATTTGCCATGAGTTTTACAATAACTAACACATTCTCAACATGGCAAAAGTACAAGGCGCAGTAGTAATAAACGAAGAACGGTGCAAGGGATGTGACCTATGTGTGGTCGCTTGTCCCACCGGTGTGCTTGCCCTTCAGCCCAAGGAGGTCAATGACCGGGGCTATCATTTCGCATATCCAGATAAACCCGAAGCATGCATAGGCTGTGCAAGTTGCGCTGTCGTGTGTCCCGATGGATGTATAGAGGTCTATCGGGTGGTGGAAAAGTAATTCACACTTATTTAATTACATTCTGCTATTATGAAAGAAGACGTAAAATTAATGAAAGGCAATGAGGCGATAGCCCATGCCGCGATAAGATATGGCGCCGACGGTTACTTCGGCTATCCGATTACTCCGCAGAGCGAGATTCTCGAGACTCTTGAGGAGCTGATGCCGTGGGAGACTACAGGCATGGTGGTGCTTCAGGCTGAAAGCGAGGTTGCCGCCATAAACATGGTTTACGGAGGGGCGGCGTGTGGCAAGGCTGTGTTCACCTCTTCATCGTCACCCGGCGTAAGCCTGAAGCAGGAGGGAATAAGTTACATCGCCGCGGGCGAACTCCCTGCATTGATTATAAATGTGATGCGCGGAGGTCCGGGACTCGGCACAATCCAGCCATCACAGGCTGATTATTTCCAGGCTACCAAAGGAGGAGGTCACGGCGACTATAAACTCATAACGCTTGCCCCATCATCGGTGCAGGAGATGGCAGATTTTGTGGGTCTCGGTTTTGACCTTGCGTTCAAGTACCGCACCCCGGCAATTATACTTGCCGACGGTATCGTGGGTCAGATGATGGAAAAAGTCGTGTTGCCGGAACCGCGCAAACGACGCACCGCCGAGGAGATCGCCAGCCAGTGTCCCTGGGCTGTGACCGGAAAGCCTTCAACACGCGAGCGCAACGTGATGACCACCCTTGAACTTGAGCCTGCCGCCATGGAGGTGATTAACAACCGTTTGCAGGCAAAATACCGCGTGATAGAGGAAAATGAGGTGCGTTTCCAGACTTACGACATAGATGATGCCGAATATCTCATCGTGGCTTTCGGATCTATCGCCCGTATATGCCAGAAAGCGGTTGAGGTTGCCCGCGCCAATGGCGTAAAGGTAGGGCTTTTGCGCCCGATTACCCTGTGGCCGTTCCCGACAGAAGAGATAGAGCGTCTTGCCGCCAGGATGAAGGGTATTCTCGTGGTCGAGATAAATGCCGGTCAGATGATAGAGGATGTCCGTCTTGCGTGTCACGACAATATCCCAGTGTATCATTTCGGACGTCTCGGCGGCATAGTGCCTAACCCGCAGGAGGTGCTCGACGCCTTTTTCAATCATTTTCCCGAGGCTAATTCCTGATTGTATCACCGCTTTAATTGATGACAATGGATATTAAAGATATTATCAAACCTGAGAATAAGGTATATTCACGCCCGCGGCTGATGACCGACAACACAATGCACTATTGCCCGGGATGCAGTCACGGAGTAGTCCACAAGCTTGTGGCTGAAGTGGTCGAGGAGCTTGGACTTGAAGACAAGACGATAGGTATAGCACCGGTAGGATGTGCGGTGTTTGCCTACAATTATATAGATATCGACTGGATAGAGGCTGCTCACGGAAGGGCGCCTGCTATCGCGACAGCTGTAAAGCGTCTGCAGCCCGACAAGATGGTATTTACCTATCAGGGCGACGGCGACCTTGCCGCCATAGGTACATGCGAGTCAATACATGCAGCCAACCGTGGCGAAAACATCGTCATAATATTTATCAACAACGGTATCTACGGTATGACCGGCGGTCAGATGGCGCCCACCACCCTTGAGGGGATGAAGACTTCAACCACTCCCTACGGCCGTCGTGTCGACCTGAACGGTTATCCGTTGAAAATAAGCCCGATATTTGCCATGCTTGACGGCACATGTTACGTGACGCGCCAGTCGGTGCACACTCCCGCCAATGTGCGCAAGGCGAAGGCTGCGCTTAAGCAGGCGTTTATCAATTCGATGGAAGGGCGTGGAACCTCTGTGGTCGAAATCGTCAGCACATGTAATTCAGGCTGGAAGATGTCGCCTGCCGATTCAAACAAGTGGATGGAAGAAAACATGTTTGCCCACTATCCTCTGGGTGACCTTAAAAACACAGTTAAGAAATGAAAGAAGAAATCATTATAGCCGGTTTTGGCGGTCAAGGCGTGCTCTCGATGGGCAAGATACTTGCATACGCCGCCCTCATGAACGACCTTGAGGTTACATGGATGCCAGCCTACGGACCCGAACAGCGTGGCGGAACCGCCAATGTGACTGTAATCCTGAGCGATTCATCCATAAGCTCTCCGGTGCTCGATTGCTATGATATCGCCGTAGTGCTCAACCAGCAGAGTCTTGACAAGTTTGAGGATAAGATAAAGCCCGGAGGCATGCTTATATATGATTCCTATGGCATACACCGCGCGCCTCACCGTAAGGACATAGAGGTGCATGAGGTCAAGGCAATGGATGCCTCTCTTGAGATGGGTAATGTAAAAACCTACAATATGGTAGTGCTCGGAGCATTGCTCGGCTTGCGTGACATGGTGCCGATGGATGCCGTGATACGCGGTCTGAAGAAAACTCTTCCGGAGCGTCATCATCATCTTATCCCGCTGAATCAGGCTGCGATACTGAAAGGTAAATCGCTTGTCGGCTGATTCAGTATTCCATTGCCTTCACCTTCATCAGGGTCTTATGATTGATTATAAGTGAGTTGCCCGGAATGATTTCCGCCGTGTAATTGTAGCTCCACCCTTGATGCCATGACTTGTCGGCGAGTCCGTCGACAAGTGAATAGCGCGCCACGGCATATTGCGGCTCTTCATAGTCGACATCGTGGCTCGGTGTCTGCGTGGTCGGCCAGAGCAGTTCCCCTGTCTCGCGGTCATAGACCTGATACAGCACTTCTATGCGCGACCCGTGATAATATCCCGAATATTCCAGCGGGTCAAGTTCTCCCGGCAGGAAGAAACACCGCTCGCTGTTGATATGAATCGTTTCCCCTGTGACGATGGTGTCATTTCCCGGTTTAAAAAGGGTATATGTGACTGCCGACTTGTTGAACGTGTTCCATGTCCCGGTCACGGGCGATGTGCCGTCAGGTTCAAGCGGCGATGTGGTCTCCGACGGTAGATAGTAATTGCCTTGTGCCGGGATATCCTTCAAGTATATTTTATGTACCATTATCCTTGAATCATCGTTGCGCGTGAACACATTTACATGTACCTGCGCGAGTGTGTGGCGGAAGTTTAGGCGTATGTTGCCCTCTCCCTGATATGCCCCGTAGTTTGTTGCTATCAGTAAGTCTTCCGACCCGTCACACACATAGTCCTGTATCACATTCAGCCACCAGAAGTTCACGTTTATTTTGTTGTGAGCCGGACTTACGGCGATGAAGTTTACCGGGGCGTCAGGCCAGTCGACGGCAGGAGAATAACTCCATTTGTTTGGTCCCGTACGTTTTACCGTAACACCGTCAAGAAGAGTGGTGAAGCCATAGTTCTCGGGATAGTAGGCGGTTACGCTGAACTCTTCGATGCTTTCGGTCGTGGTCGGGGAAAGGCGTTGCGCTGAGATGCCTTCGAAGCTGATTTTTTGCATGGGACCGTCAGCCTCCGGTGATGAACACCCGAAGCTGACGGCAAGTAACGGAAATATGAGAAATCCCGCGCTTCTCATAATTTATCGTATAAATCAGTTTTCTACATCGATTTCGTCGAAGTTGGGATAATCATCAACTGTCACGTCAAATTCGATGCGGCTTGTGGATGAGGGGACACCTACCGTTAGGTTATAGCGGTATGCGTTACCGAGCTCCCATGCGGTGCCGGCTTCGGTTGCAAGCGGGAATACTATATAACCGCCATTTTCAGGAGAGATATAGTTTGGGTCGCTTGACGACGGCCAGATAGTCACGCCTGTTGTGGGGTCGGTAATCTTACACAATACGCGTATATAGGAGCCGGAATATGTGACGGCTGTTGCCTCGGTCACTGCGAGTTCCTGAGGTATTGCAAATATATTGCCGCTATTCTGATATTCTGCAAATTCATCGCCGAGATCAGCCTCGGAATTTGTGAATATTGCGATATCGTTGTTATCGGTTGTGGTCACCCATTCACCCATTGTTCCCGGAGTCGGGGTGCCTGACGTTGTCTCACGCGGGAAGTTGAATGAGCCTGTAGTCGCTACATTCATCACCCTTATGTCGCTGACTTTAACTGCAATCTCCCTGCCTGATACTGAAGCGGGCTGCTTACGGATATAGAACCGTATCTGTGACAGCGCGTGACGGAAGTTTATCTGCACCTGCTTATCGGTCTTGCCGCTGACATTCATGTTGACACCATATAGCAGGTCAATGTCGCCGGGAGAGGTAAAATCAGGAATATCCGGGCTGTCAGCTGTGACCGGTTTAGAGGTCTCTATTGCCGGGCTATAGGAATAGAAGTTGAGGAGTGAATCGGCAGGCCAGTAGGCTGTCGGCGAATAGGTCCACTGATTCAGCGCGTTTTTCACGACCTGAACATTTGACATGTATGGCTTGCCGCCTGTAAATGCCCAGGTTGTAAATGTGTTTATGCTTGCAGTGGTAGTCACTGTACGAGGTGCATTGGGCACGGTCACCGAAAATTGTATGGATTGCATGTCGGCGGGTGCGGTTGAGTCAGAATCGCTTGAGCACCCGGTAATTGCCGCTGCAATAGGTAATAGTGCCAGAATAGACTTTGCGTTCATAATAATAGAGTGTTTATATAGTTATATTTCATTATCAATGTCAATTAACTAACATTATTCAATAGGCTTAAGTTCGATGTCGACAGTATGCCATGAATCGACATCTACACCTATCCCTCCTGTCGGGTCATCGGGAGAAGTCTCCACCTCCGGCAATTCCAGCCCGGAGAGTGTAATGTCCACTTCCATCGGGTCGGGAGCTTCTCTTATCTGCCCTGTTACGTCGAAATTGAAACTGTGTTTGCTCCCGTCTTTCAGCCAGATATAGAGCGAAAGTACATTTTCTGCCGACGGCAGGTCGGGAATCCCGAAAGTTATGATTGATCCGGTGATAATGCCGGCTGCATCGGCTCTCGCCGGGGATGGCAGTGTAACAGGATATACCGAAGGAGAATTGTTGTCGAGGTAGACGCCGCCTACAAGTCCGCTTATTGCGGCACATATTTTCGATACACCTCCGATGTTGCTGACATCGATCACGGTAAAACTATAGCGCGGGGTAAGCCTGCGCGGGGTAAGTATAATGCGCTTTCCGCCGACTTTTTCCGTCACGGCTGTTGTCCACATCATATCGGGTGTGATGACTACCGGTTCCTCGATGGCGCGCGAGGGGAGTGACCCGCTGTAAGGAGAATCGAGACCGTCAAGAAGATTGCCGTTACGGGTGTAGACCTCAAGACGGGTGTAGTCATTGGTGTTACGGAAAAGAATACCGTCGGTATTGTTATTGTATGATATAAGACGATAGGTGTCTTCCGGCACATTTATTATGCCGCCCCTGTGGTCCAGATTGAATAACCAGGGGTTTTCATCGGTCGACAGAGGGTAAAGATAGAGGGTCATGCCGGGAGGGGTGTCACCGGCATATTCCGACCAGTCATATTCGACCTCGGTTGCTTCAACAGGTGACTCGGGCATCCATAACGCTTTGTGCTCACATCCTGAGGAGATAAGCAACAACGTGATTATCATTGAAAGAGTCATGATACAAGGCGATATGTGGTGACACCATCTCATTCCTGTCTGATTTTTGACGGATTGACATTTCCCTTTCCTATGAGCCATACGAGGGATATTTCGCAGCGGGTTGGGCCGATGGAGTTGATATTACGGGTGGATTCCCATACATATCTTCCTCCCGTAGGGTAATAACGGTATTGCTTCCCTCCGAGGTAGCCCATACCTATTGTGAAATCAAGGGACAGGCGTTGACCGATTGGAAGTGTATAGCCGTAGGCGATGCCTCCTCCCGCACTCCATTTTGGACCCATTCTCCCTTTTCCTCCGAACTCGAAGTCGTAGGTCACCATCTGTCCGTAGACCCCCAGATGATGCCCTTCAAGACGATTCTTGTTGTCGCGGTTGCCGGGATATAGGCGTATTTCGGCATGACCGCCGTAAGTGCGCCAATAGCGGTGACGCATGTTGTTTGACCACCAGGCATAGCTCCAAGAAAGGTCCACAGCCCAACGGTTGCCGAGAGGTACCGTGATGCCGATATTGGGTATAAGCGCGAGGTCGGATATCATGTTGGTCCGCAATGCTACAGGCGGGACGCAACATTCCATGCATCCCCGGCATGGGGAATCCGGGCTTCCTGCTGCGGCTGTCAGCCTGACAATGATAAGCAATATCAGTAATATGTAGCGTGACATGTTCCCTCGTAAATATACATCAGACATTCGGTAAGAATAAAACACCTTAGTCTCACAGAAGGTTGCCGGTAAAAAACCGGATATTGAATGAACATTCTGCGACCCGTGATGTTTCTAATTGTGAGGAAGGCATTTTGCTGACGTTATTAAAAAGTCATATTAGATTAGATTTAAATGTCTATTAGCCTTCCAAGCCCGCTTCCTTTTGGAATGTCGGGCTCTTTTTTTGTAGAATTGGCTAAATGTCGTACCTTTATACGTGAAATGACACATTTATTATAAACTAACCCCTTGAATTTCTTATGTTACGACATCCGATTTTGTCATTGCTCGCCGCTATCGCAATCGGCTGCACAGCTACCGGTCAACAGGTGTATGTGCCTGCGTCATCTGATAATATCCTTTATATGGGACGTATCCATTGGGGTGATTCGGCGTCTCCCGAGTTCACCTATCCGGGCACTACCGCCATGCTTAACTTTACGGGTACGTCGCTTGCAATGGCTGCGAGTCCGGGCAGCGGACAGTTTATGGTCGAGCTGGATTCACTGAAACCGTTTAAAATAAATTTCACGCCTGCCGACTCGCTTATTGTGATTGCCGATTCTCTTCCGGAGGGCACCCATTCGGCAAGAATCACATACGCCATAGAGGGTTATGACCATCATCCTCATTTCCGTGGATTCTATCTCTCGCCCGACGGCAAGTTGCTCGATGCTCCGGCGCGCCCGCAACTTCGTATTGAGTTTATAGGCAATTCAATTACCTGCGGTTATGGCACCGAGGCAGATGACCCGAAGGAGGGATTTTCTTACGACACGGAAAATCATACTTTGAGCTATGCTTATCTGACAGGACGCGCACTTGATGCCGACGTAAATGTAGTGGCACGGTCGGGAATAGGCATGTACCGTTACTACGGAGGTCCGCGCGAGGGTACTGACAAGACCATTCCGGAGGAGTATGACCGCACGATGCTTTACCGTGCCGAGTATCCCTGGAATCACTCTTCATTTGTGCCTGATATCGTGTGTATAAACCTCGGCACTAATGACACGTCGCTTGGAAATTACGATATCGACCGCTTTGAAGCGGCTTACGGCAAGTTCGTGGCTCATCTGCGTGAGCTTTATCCTAATGCAAAGATTGTGCTGCTTACAGGCTCCATGATGTCGGGTAAGGCGCTTTCCGATGTTAAGGATGTGTTAGATCGTCTTGCCGCGCAAAATGATGGTGTATATAGGTTTGACATGACTCCGCAGGATGGCAGCCTCGGGTACGGGGCAGACTATCATCCGTCGCGCCGCCAGGCAGAGAAGATGGCGGCAGAACTGACCGAATACCTCCGCACACTCTTGCCTTAAATATCAGATATAAAATTCGTGATACAAGATGTAAATTCAAAACTGAGTATCTGACGACTCCATTGATTCAGTTACTTCAGTGACCGGGAAATTTTACTAAATTTGTATTTGCAATGAAGGAGAACAGCTTATATGACAAGAAGTCTCTGCGGGCAATTTATGGACCGAAAGCTGACTTTAGGGAAATTTCCAAAGATTGTGTTGGTTTTGCCAATGCACAAGGCGGCGTGATTGATTTCGGAATAGAGGACACTGTAGATATTCCAGATGTCAATCAACGCATTCCCAAAGACTTGTCGACTAAGCTGATTAACAAAATAGCAGGCTTGACGGTAAATGTTTCGGTCACTACAGAAAAGATTATAGCCGATAACGGAGGTGAGTATCTAAGACTGTTTATCCAACGTAACGCTCACTCACTGGCTTCTACAAGCGACGGACGTTATTACATCCGTATCGGAGATTCAACCAAGCCGGTAACAGGGGATGACTTTTTTAGGCTTGCAGGCGATAAAGACTCAACCAAGTGGGAAAATGTTGCTTCCCAATGGATATGGCAGAAATGCGACAAGGATAAGTTGTCAGATTTCATTGCACGGATTAAGGATTCCGACCGTGTGTCGGAATTCATAAAAGAAAAAGAAATCAAGGAGATTCTTGATTATTTCGGGTTGACCAAAGAAGATGGTGATGAGATGACAAACTTGGGAGTCCTTTTTATAGGCACCCAGAGTCAGCGAGGTTGTATGCTCCATTCCCCGATAATCCAGTGTATAAAATATGATGCAGATGGAGAAAAGGTACAAAAGTATCTTTGGGACGATTACACTATGAATCCCATAGAAATGATTGAAAGTGTGTGGAACAGTGTTCCGGACTGGAAAGAGACCAACGAAATATCCGATGGACTGTATCGCCGTAATATTATAGCATATGATGAGAGGGTGATACGCGAGTTGTGCGCAAATTCACTGGTTCATCGTTCGTATGCCATTGCTGGTGATATTTTCATTAATATATATCCCGATAGGGTTGAATTTGTCAATCCCGGACAGTTGCCTTTAGGCGTGACGGCAGACAACATTCTTCACAAATCAGTAAAGCGCAATGAGCGCATGGCAAACCTGTTTTATGCGTTGCATCTTATGGAGCGTGAGGGCTCGGGATATGACAAGATGTATGAAGTTCAGTTAACTCTCGGTAAACAGGTGCCACGCGTTGAGGAAGGAGATGATTATGTGACTGCCATTGTCGAACGACGCATTGTCAGCCAGGAAGCAATCAAGGTAATGCAGACAGCCTCACGAAATATTCCGCTAAAACAAAAGCAGCTGATATGTCTCGGAATGATTGCTCAGGCAGGAAGTATCTCCGGCTCGGAGCTGATTCGCCAACTCGAACTTAAGGATAATGTGGCGTTGCGTCCATGGCTTCGCCCGTTGATTGACATAGGTTTGGTAGAGACAAATGATGGCAAAACCAAGAGTGTTGAGTATCGGATTGCTACTCAGTTGCTTCGCGATAGTGGATTTAAAGGAAAGACGACGCTTAAGCGAATTGAGCCTCATCGGTTGCGTGAGCTGATTCTCGAAGATTTGAAACTATATGGAGCATCTTCTGTCAGGGATATTAATACCCGTATCGGAGAAGAAATTACTTACAAAAGTATTCAACGAATGTTGAAATCCTTAATCAAGGATGAACTTGTTATTTCCACCGGAGCAACTAATAATGTGCGTTATCGGCTAACTTAGGACATTTATGGTCTAATAAAGCTCAAAACTTTGGACAAATTGATATGTTTGTCTCGAACTTTTTAATTTATACTGAGATAATGTATTGTCTGCCAGCTTTTAAAGTCGGGACAAAATAGGGTCTAATAAATGTCGAAACTTAAGACAGTAACAAGATGGAAAAAGTGGGTTGCGCCGGATTGGTGCAACCCACTTTCTTGCTTTTCAAGATTTGGGTTCTATATGCCAAAGATCGGTCCCTGCATTTTTAGCGATATTGACACCGCTTGTCTGCGGATATATACCGGTCAGGGGGATTATTTCTTGTCGAGGTAGGGGGCTACTGCCTTCCATGCAGCGGCGGCGATGAGTGCGCCTACAAGCGGACCGACAACCATAATCCAGAAATCGCCGAATGCGCCCGGGCTCCACAGTGCGGGACCGAAGCTACGAGCCGGATTGACCGAACAGTTGTCGACAGGAATACCTACGATATTGACAAGTCCAAGGGCGATACCGATGGCAAGACCGGCGAATTTGCCAAAACCGTGATTTTCATCGGTAGCACCAAGGATGATGAATACAAAGAAGAATGTTAGCAGAATCTCGCAGAGAAGCGCCATGCCGGCTGTTGCGCCGGGTTGCAGTACGTTGGTTGCAAGATTGTTGTCGCCTGTCACGCCACCGAAGTTAAATTCCGGCGACATGTTGACAAACCAGTAGAGGAAACCTGCACCGATTACGGCTCCGATAAACTGTGAAATCCAGTAGAAAATCATCTCCTTGCCGCTCATGCGACCGCTTACCCACATACCGAATGATACGGCGGGGTTGACATGGCAGCCTGAAATATTGCCGATACAGTAACAAAGGCAGATAAGGACAAGTCCGAAACAAACACCGATGCCGTAGCCGCCTATCGACGGACCGGCAAGAACTGCGCTACCGCAGGCGAGAAGCACGAGGAACATGGTTCCGATCGCTTCAGCCAGATACTTTTTTGCGTTCATGTTAGTTGATTTTGAAATAAATATAAAAATTATGGTTATTTGTTCTACTTCTACATTCCGCCTTTTCAGGACTCTTCATCTATCGAGTAGTTAAGAAAATCTATGAATGGTTTTAACAGCCTGAAGCGGTCGGATGCTTTTTCATACCATCGCGGGTAATTGAAAAAATTTTCGTCGAGACTGCAGAATTTGCCATAGTCCTTGAGACGCAGCAATTCAATCTGCGGATGATCTTTCGTCCAGCCTTTAGGGGCGCTCTTTAATGTCTCGCTGCTTATCCAGCCCGGAAAGTACCGGTTGATTGCCTTGGTATCGGTGATTTCTTCCCACTCTTCTATGTTGTCGACAATAGCATTACGCAGTTTGCGCAATACCTGGGCTTCAGGTTGCCAGATGCCGCCGTACAACCCTGTCTCGCCGGGGCGGATATCCATCTGCAGGTAATATCCGGGGCGATGGGCATTTTTGCCGTACGGGTTCATAGATGCCGAAAAGTAGACTTTGTAAGGGGTCTTGTCAAGGGAGAAACGGGTGTCACGGTATATACGGTAGGCACACTCTTTAGCCGTGCGTCCTTTCAGGCGCGGTTCCCACATGCCCATACAGTCGATAAGGTGTTGCAGGTCGTCAAGCCATAATGCGCGCAGACGGTCAAACTCATCCTTATTTGCCGCAAACCACTCGCGGTTATTGTTGGCGGATAGGCGGCGGAGAAAGTCGAAGAGTTGCGGTATATAGTAGTCCATGATTATTTGATTTCGGTCCACTCCGCGTCGCTTACCTGCTCTTCGGTCTCGTAATGGACATTGCCCGATGAGGTGTCGCGGGTAGAGACGGTTATTTCTTCAAAGTCGACATATTCGCCTTCGTTTTTGCTGAAAATCTTTTTCTTGCGTTGGGGCTGCGGGCGATTGTGAGCCTCATTGTAGGCTCTCTGCCGGTCGTAGTAGGAATAACGCGGCGCGGGGTCTTGTCCTGATACACGACGCCACCATCCCGTCAGTTTTTGCAACAGGACAGCCGGCAAAAGCAGCAAAAGGAGTAATATGAAAAATAAAAAAGCGAAAAAGCTCATATCTAATTAACGGAGAAGATTGGAAAATGTTGTGGAACCCCGAGGCTCAGCTTTATTTGGCGCGTGAGGCGGGGATAAGCGAGAGCAGTATGTAGGCGAGTATTGTCCATGCAAATCCCGAAATTCCGGTAAGCACCACAAACAATATAGCCACGACAATGATAAGGTAACGTCGGAAATTTTCTCGCAGCTTGAAATTCTTGAATTTCAATGAGAACATCTTCAGTCCGGTCGTTACCATAAGGAGAGGCACAACTATGAGAAGCACCGCCGTGATACTGTCGCCGGGATACCCGAAGCGGTGAATTGCCGCGCAGGCACCAATCCAGAAGATAGCGTTGGCTGGAATGGGGAGACCGAGAAACGAGGTGGTCTGCCTGTCATCGATATTGAACCGGGCGAGACGCAACTCTCCCATCACGGGTATGAGTATGGCGAGATAGCTTATCCAGGTGTGGGAGGCATAAATCTGGAGCGTGTTGTAAATCAACATTCCCGGAGCCACCCCGAAGCTTACGAGGTCGCTCAGTGAATCCAGCTCTTTGCCGAGTGCTGAGTAGGCGTGGAGCGCGCGTGCAGCTGCGCCGTCAAGAAAGTCGCACACCGCCGCGATGCCTATGAGGATGAATGCCCACTCGTAACCTTTCAGTCCGCCGCAATACACGCTGTCGTAATTAAACGACATTATTACGGCGATACAGCCACACACAAGACTCAGACAGGTGATGGTATTGGGTATGTTGGATATGATTTTTTTTAACATGATGTCGGTTATGATTTTGGCTTCAGTCGAGCCACTTCTGTCACTCCGCCGGTGGTTATGTCGCCGAGTTTTACAAGGATTTCAGCATCAAGCGGCAGATACAGGTCGACTCGTGAGCCGAACTTAATGAAGCCCATGTGGTCGCTGATATCGGCGGTCTCGCCGGGGCGCGCGTAGGTGACGATGCGGCGCGCAAGCGCTCCCGCTACCTGGCGCATCAGTATCGTCTGTCCGTTCAGCGCACGGATTGCCACAGTCGAGCGCTCGTTTTCAGTACTTGATTTTGGAAGATATGCCGAGAGAAACCTGCCGGAATGATGCTTCACGTAAAGCACCTCGCCGTCGACCGGAAACCAGTTGGCATGTACATTTAGCACACTCATGAACACGGACAGCTGTATGCAGCGGCAGTGGAGATATTCGCTTTCGTAAGTTTCTTCCAGTGCGACAACTTTTCCGTCTGCCGATGCTACCACCACATTCTCGCGGTTTCCGGGGAAATTACGTCGCGGTGACCGGAAGAAATTCAGCACAAGAAGGTACACTACCGCCGATATCACCGAGAAGGCTATAGGGATGGCGACAGGGCGTATGAAAAGCCATGCCGGAAAGTTTATCACCAGCAGGATCGCCAACAGTATGGCTAAAATGTTGAGTCCTTCTCTATGTATTTTCACTATAGTGCCTGTTCAAAGTAATGCAAAGTTATACTTTATATGTAATAATCGCAAATTTTGGCGAAAAAGTTGACATATTATTGCAATAGGGGCGTTTTTTAACTGTCGGGATATGACCTCGCTCAATATTTTTTAGTACTTTTGTGAAAATTTGCTATCGTAATTTAACAGGAACTAAATAAATTTATCGTTAACATTTCTAACAAGTCATCATTATGTTGAAGAGACTTCTTCTCTTGGCCAGCATGGTCTGGCTCTTGTGTGCGACGGCTGTTGCCGCGCCCGGTGATATTAAATGTAGTGGCGTTGTAGTGGATGATCAGGGAGAGCCGATTATAGGCGCTACCGTCTCTGTGCCCGGCACTTCGATAGCAATCGCCACTGACATTGACGGCCGCTTCCTTCTCGATGTGCCTCGTGGCAAGACTATTCATGTCACTTATATAGGCTACAAGCCCGTGAATCTTGCTGCAAAGACCGACATGGGCAGCATACCTCTGGAGGTAGAGGCGCAGTTGCTGAAAGACGTAGTGGTGGAGCAGTCGGTTGCGAAGACGCGTCTTACCCCTGTAGCCGCTTCCACAATCGGAGCACAGACCATCGATGTCAAGATGGGCAACCAGGAACTTCCCGAAGTGCTGAAGACCACTCCAGGTGTGTGGGTGACACGCGACGGTGGCGGTTTCGGCGATTCCAAGATTAATATGCGTGGTTTCAAGAGCGAGAATATCGCTACAATGGTCAACGGTATTCCTATCAACGACATGGAGTGGGGCGGTGTGTATCAGTCCAACTGGGCGGGTCTTGGTGACGTGATGGCAAACATCCAGACCCAGCGCGGTCTCGGTGCCACTATCGTCTCGACCCCTTCTGTCGGCGGTACTGTCAACTATACCACCCGCACAATCGACGTGGAAAAGGGCGGTCGTGTATGGTACGGCATGGGTAACGACGGTTACAATGTGTATGGCGTAAAACTGTCTACCGGACTCATGAAGAACGGTTGGGCAATCACTGTACTCGGTTCACGCAAATGGGGTGACGGATATATCCAGGGTACTCCTTTCAATTCTTACAATTACTTCCTGAACATTTCAAAGCGTCTGAACGACAATCATCAGCTTTCGTTCACTCTTACAGGCGCCCCGCAGACCCACTATAAGCGCAGCTCGCAGGACGGTCTTTCAATCGAGGGTTACCAGACCTACGGCAAGCGCTTCATGGACGGCGGCAGCATGTACAAGTACAATCCTGTCTACGGTTTTGACAAGCAGGGTCAGATGCGCAGCTCAGGCTACAACTTCTATCACAAGCCCCACATGTCAATCAACCATATCTGGAAAATTGACGAGACATCATCGTTGTCATCGGCTGTCTACTTCTCGTTTGGCTCGGGTGGCGGTTACAGCGGACAGGGCAACGGTCTTGACGGATACAGCTATAGCGACTGGTATGGCGCAAGCAACGGTTCGCTTAACATGAAGTTCCGTGCCGCCGACGGTACTTTCGACTACGCGGCAATCCAGGATCTCAACGCGCAGAGCAACATCGGTTCTTACCTCGTGATGTCGGAGTCGCTGAACTCCCATCAGTGGTACGGTCTCGTATCTTCTTACAAGAAAGAGTGGACACAGACCAACGGCAACCGCATCAACCTTACCGCCGGACTTGACATGCGTTACTATATCGGCGACCACAAGAACAAGATAATCGACCTTTACGACGGTGAGTACTTCATGGACTACTCGACACGTAAGAATGTCGACCCGACCCTCAACTCGGCTGCAGCCGACCCCAACTGGAAATTCCAGAAACTCGGCGTAGGCGATGTCGTTTACCGTAACTACAAGGGCTATACCGTTCAGGAAGGTGTCTATGCACAGGGTGAGTACACCATGCTCGACGGCGACCTCAACCTTGTCCTTGCCGGTGCAATCAACAACAACACCTACTGGCGCCGCGACTTCCTCTATTATGATAAGGAACATGAGCGCTCTGCTACCAAAAACTTTATAGGCGGTACGGTCAAGGGTGGTGTCAACTACAATATTGACCGCTTCAACAATGTGTTCTTCAATCTCGGTTACATTAGCCGTGCTCCTTTCTTCTCGGGAGGTGTGTTCCTGAATTCAACCACATCCAACGAAATCAACAAAAACGCCATCAACGAAAAAGTAATGTCGTTTGAAATCGGTTACGGTTACACATCGCGTCCCTTCTCGATGATGCTCAATGCCTACTATACCCGCTGGATGGACAAGACCACTACCCGTGGCGGTAACTTCTCCGATGCCGACGGTCGTTACTATATCAACATGCAAGGTGTTGACGCGCGTCACATGGGTGTTGAACTTGACTTCGCATGGGTACCCTTGCGCTGGCTCGACATCAAGGGTATGTTCTCTTGGGGCGACTGGATTTGGGACAGCAACGCGTCAGGTTATTTCTACAACCAGCTCGGTCAGCCTATCACCAACCTTCGTGACGGCGCTCTCGCTTCTGGCATCGGCGCAGAAGACCACCTGAAGTCGACCATCAACCAGAAGGGTGTGAAGATTGGCGGTTCGGCACAGACCACCGCTTCACTTTCGGCTACCTTCATCCCGTTCAAGGGCTTCCGTATCGGTGCCGACTGGCTTGTAGGTGCACGTAACTACAGCGACTTCCAGGTAAGTTCAAGCAGCCTTAACGGTTCGGTAATCAATGTCAACGACCCGTGGGAAATACCCTGGGGACAGCAGGTTGACCTCCATGCCAACTATCGCTTCAATATCGGTGGCGTGAAGGCTACACTCTACGGTAACATCAACAACCTTTTCAACTACAACTACGTAGTTGACGCTTATACTTCAACCAGCTCAAAGGGTACATGGCAGGATGCCTACCGCGTGTTCTATTCATTCGGTCGCACCTATTCTGTACGTCTGCAAATCAACTTCTAACCATTAACCGCGATTTACAATTATGAAATACAATATTTTCAAAAGCCTGCTCGCGTGTGGTGCATTGATGGCTTTTGCAAGCTGCTCGGAAAACTCATGGAACGATGAATATCTCGACGGATTTGAGACCCCGTCGGTTTACCCCGACAAGCAGTCGGCGCAATATGAGCTTCTTGCCAAGGACTACAAGACCATAGCCTCGCTTCAGGAAAACATCGACAAGGCTACTGCCGCCGGAGTGCTTGACCAGCTTGAGGCGGTTGGCGCCAACGGATATTTCAACGATGCCATCTCGGCAGCCGAATATCTTCCCGCCTTCCTCAACAGCGTGAAGGCTAACACCAATTATCCGCTGTATTATCTCAACCCGAAGTCATCACTCACCGTGATTTACAAGAGCGGCGCCGCACAGCCCGCCGAGGTGACCGATATCGAGAAGGCTCCCG
>OGQO01000255.1_pt1 | contig 57950 bp, 52 predicted proteins | sample 1553241 | NCBI WGS metagenome assembly OGQO01 (sample SAMEA2579933, study PRJEB22360) | human gut metagenome | biome: human gut; feature: human-associated habitat; material: faeces | place: Denmark | collected 2008/2010
TAAAAATGGTATTTACCTTTAATATTTTTAAGAAGCATCCCATAGGTATAAAAATTAAGATGTTTCCAACGATATTTTTGAATACTACCTTATTAGTAAATAATATCTTAAACCAATTATGAATGTAGGCTCCATCACTGAAATTATTATCATCACTAATTTTACGATCAAAGAGACAAAAATATAAAAATATTAAATAGATAATTAAGTAAAGTATTAGATATATTGGTTTTTTGGTTATTTTAAAAATATTATCTATTAGAAAAAAACACAAAACAATTGCTAATATATAGACAACTATTTCATTTCTCATTATACCACATCCCCGTGTGTTTTTCAATTTGCTTACTTTTATTATTTTAGTTTATGCTAATTTTGAATGCTCTATTAGAAAAAGCCTAAAAAGTTTATTGAATTTAAAAAAACTTAGAATAAAATCTAAGTTTTTTGTTATTCTATATTCTTTTTACTCCAACTACCAACCAATACTTTTTTTAAATATGGAGCGGTTGCGGAATTTTCATTTAACATTACTTCTTCTGGAGTTCCTGTTGCGACAATTTGGCCACCACCATCACCACCATTAGGACCTAAATCAATAATATAATCAGCCATTTTGATTACATCAAGATTATGTTCAATGATTACGGCTGTTGCACCAATATCAACAATTTTTTCAATCATTTTCATTAGTTTATCAACGTCATATGTATGTAAACCGGTTGTTGGTTCATCAAAGATAAACATTGTTTTATCAGTAATTTTTTTGTGCAATTCACTGGCAAGCTTAACTCTTTGTGCTTCACCACCAGATAAAGTAGTTGCACTTTGTCCTAGTTTTACATATCCTAAACCAACATCTTGCATTGTTTTTAATTTAGGATAGATGGTAGGGATATTCTTAAAAAATTCAACTGCTTCATCAATTGTCATTTTTAATACATCCGCAATTGATTTATCTTTATATTTACATTCTAGTGTTTCACGATTATATCTAGAACCATGACATGCCTCACATGGTACATACACATCTGGTAAGAAGTTCATTGCTATTCTTATTACACCATCACCTTGACAAGATTCACAACGACCACCTTTTACGTTAAATGAGAATCTACTCTTAGTGTATCCTCTTACTTTTGCTTCAATAGTTGTTGCGTACAAATCACGGATTGCATCAAATACGCCAACATATGTAGCCGGATTACTTCTAGGAGTTCTACCAATTGGTGCTTGATCGATATTAATAACTCGGTCAATTTCTTCGACACCTTCAATTGAATCATGTTTACCTACTTCTACTTTACTACGATATAGTCTTGATGCTAGTGCATTATATAAAATATCATTTACTAAAGTTGATTTCCCAGAGCCAGATACACCAGTTACTAATACTAATTTATTTAATGGGATATCTACATCAATGTTCTTTAGGTTATTTTCTCTACAACCTTTTATTAGTAAGTGTTTACCATTACCAGGTCTTCTAGAAGTTGGCACATCAATTTTTCTTCTTCCTGAAAGATAATCAGCCGTGATTGAACCTTTTAGTTTTTTAAATTCTTCAGGTGTACCATATCCTACAACCTCACCACCGTGGATTCCCGCATAAGGTCCAATATCTACTATGTAATCACATTCATTCATGATTTCTTCATCATGTTCAACAACAATTAAAGTATTACCTAAATCTCGCATTTCTTTTAAAGCATCTATTAATTTATGATTATCTCGTTGGTGAAGACCAATTGATGGTTCATCTAAGACATATAAAACACCGGTTAACTTAGATCCTATTTGCGTAGCAAGTCTGATACGTTGAGCTTCACCACCTGAAAGGCTTCCCGCTTTTCTTGATAGTGTTAGATATTCTAAACCTACTTCTTTTAAGAAAGCTAATCGATTATGAATCTCTTTTATTATTAGATTACCAATTTTTGCTTCGAGCGTTGTTAGTTGTAAACTATCAACAAAAGTTAAAGCATCACTAATTGACATTTCAGTGAATTCATATATATTTTTACCACCAACTTTAACTGACAATGCACTTTCTGATAAACGCATACCATGACAAGTTGGACACATCACTTCACGCATATATGATCCATAATAATCTCTTTGCATATTTGAAGAAGTTTCTTGATATCTTCTAGTAATTAAACTGGCCAATCCTTCAATAACTTTATTCTTTCGCATTGATATTCCACCAACTGAATGAATTTCATAGGCAATTGGTTCTTTTGAACCATTAAATATTACATCTTTTTGAAGTGGAGTTAAATCTTTGAATGGTTTAAATAAATCTATTTTGTAAAATTCAAATAAGGCTTTATACATTTGCCATTCAATATTTTCCGTGAATACAATATTCTTTAAATATCTAATAGCTCCGTCTGCTATAGACAGATTTTCATCAGTTATTAGTGAATTTTCATCAATCGTTGAAATAAATCCTAACCCATGGCATGTAGGACAAGCCCCAAGTGGTGAATTGAAAGAAAAGAGCGTTGGTTCTAATTTTCCTACGGTAAATTCACAATATGGACAAGCATAATGTTCAGAAAATAATAGTCTTTCATCATTGATATCAACAAAGATTTTTCCATCAGACAATTTACATGCGGCTTCAAGTGATTCATATAATCTTGAACGAATTTCACTACGAAGTTTTAGTCTATCAACTACAACAAAAATGTTATGTTTTTTGTTTTTGTCTAATTCTATTTCTTCATCTAAATCAAAAGTTTCGTCATCGATTATTACTTTTGTATAACCATCTTTTCGTAATAATTCAAGTGTTTTTTCGAAAGTACCTTTACGGTTTTCCGCAATCGGTGATAAAATAACTACCTTACTTTCTTCATCATATGACAATATTTTATCGCACATTTGTTCAATAGTTTGAGAAGTAATTTCAATGCCATGAGTAGGACAAGTTGGATGTCCTATTCTTGCGTATAATAAACGTAAATAATCATATATTTCAGTTACTGTACCTACCGTAGAACGAGGATTTCTACTAGTTGTTTTTTGATCTATTGAAATAGCAGGAGATAAACCTTCTATTGAATCTACATCGGGTTTATCAACATTGTCAAGGAATTGTCTTGCGTAGGCTGAAAGACTTTCAACATATCTTCTCTGTCCTTCCGCATATATTGTATCAAAGGCTAATGAACTTTTCCCTGAACCAGATACACCAGTCATTACTACGAGTTTGTCACGGGGAATTTCTAAATCTATATTCTTTAGATTATTTTCTCTTGCCCCTTTGATTATTATTTTGTCATTCATAGTGCACCTCCTAAGATGCTATTTTATCATTGATTTAAATTCTTCTTCATCAATTATTTTTACATTTAGTGCTTGAGCCTTTTCAAGTTTACTTCCAGCATTCTCCCCCGCAAGCACGTAAGATGTTTTTTTACTAACGCTATTTGAAGTTTTACCACCAAGTGATTCAATTATTTTACTAGCTTCATCTCTTGTCATATTGGGTAGTGTTCCCGTTAATACAAAAGTTAAACCACTAAACTTATCATTAATCTCAATAGTCTTTGATTTAGGGTCTACACCATACTCTTTTAGTTTTTGAATTAACTCATTGTGCTTTTCATCTTTGAAGTATGAGATAATACTATCAACCATTACTTCTCCAAAATCTGGTAATATTATTAATTCATCATATGTAGCTTGTTTTAAAGCATCAATACTTGTAAATGCTTTAGCAAGTGTTTTGGATGCCTTTGCGCCAATATAATGGATACCAAGGCCAAAAATAAATTGATCTAGATTATTATTTTTGCTCTCTTCAATAGCATTTAATAAGTTATCAATTTTCTTTTTACCAAAACGCTCAATTGCTAGTAATTCTTGTTCATAGTTTTTTAAAATATATATATCTGATATATCTTTTAAATATCCTAGTGAATAAAGTAATTCAATTTGTTTTTCGCCTAATCCTTCAATATCCATTGCAACACGTGAAGCATAGTGAATTATTTCTTCTAAACGTCTACCTCCACATTCTTTGTTAGGACAAAAATGTAATGAATCAGATTTAGACTTTACAATTAGTGATCCACACATTGGACAGTACTTCAACATTTCAAAAGGTTTTAAACCTTCTGGTCTACGGGAAAAATCAACCTCTATTACTTCTGGGATAATTTCGCCGGCTTTTCTTACTTTAACATAATCACCAACTCTAATATCTCTTGATACGATAAAATCTTCGTTATTTAAAGTAGCTCTAGCAACTTTTGTCCCCGCAATATAAACGGGATCAAGTACCGCATTAGGAATAATTTTACCTGTTCTTCCTATTGTAAAAATAATATCATTTAATCTAGTTGTTACAACTTCAGCTGGAAACTTATAAGCAATAGCCCATTTAGGAACCTTAACTGTATAACCAATTGTATCGTATAAATCAAATTCATTTACTTTAATAACTATACCATCAGTTGCATAATCAAGGGTTTTACGAAGTGAATCATACTTTTCAATTGTTTCTATAACTTCTTCTATGTCTTTACAATGAACATGGTTAGGGTTAACATTAAAGCCTAAGGTCTTTAAGTAATCTAAAGCATCCATTTGGTTTTTTACATTATATTTTTCAGGATTAACCAAAGTATAAGCAAATTGATCTAATTTTCTTTGTTTTGTAATATTAGGGTCTAGTTGGCGAAGACTACCTCCTGCCGCATTTCGCGGATTAGCCAAAAGGGGAAGTCCATCATTTTTACGCTCTTCATTCAGTTTATCTAAAACTGATTTTTTCATATACACTTCACCACGTACTTCAACATCAATAGGTGATGTTAGTATTTTAGGAAGGGAATTAATTGTTAACATGTTGGTTGTAACATTTTCACCCACTTGGCCATTTCCTCTAGTGGCTCCAAGATTGAACATACCTGATTTATAATGGGCTGTACTAGCAATTCCATCAATTTTTAATTCAACCACGTAACTATATTGATCAACTACTTTTTTAATTTTTTCATCAAATTCGCGTAGTTCATCAAAATTAAATACGTCACCTAATGACATCATAGGTACTTCATGAGTAATAGATTCTAAAGAAGTATTAATATAGCTACCAACTTGTTTAGTTGGAGAAACCTCTCTTGCAAATTCAGGATATGCTTTTTCTAATTCTTCTAATTCTCTAATTAAACTATCATATTCGGTATCTTCTATAGTCGGACTATCTAGAACATAATATTGATAGTTATACAAATTTAATTGTTCATACAATTGATCCATTCGATCTTTAATTGTTTGGTTAATCATAGTTTCCACCTATTCTTGTGTTTTTAAAACTAGATAGATTAACTATCTAGTTTAGTAATTGTTGGATGATCTTTTGCAATCTTTTTAATTGATTGATCTTTATCAAAAAGAATTTGGATAAAGCGATCGTCTTTAGCAATGACTAAGCCATTACCAAAGTATTTGTGATTTACACGTGAACCTAGTTCGATTTCACCTATAGGTTTGTTTTCATTTTGTTTGGTTGCTTGTTCTTTTTTATCGCTAGCACTAAGTAGTTCCATCAAAAATCTTGACTTAGGATTTCTAACAACTCGTCCATAAATTAATCTACTAGTTGAACAAGTTATATATAGTTTTTCTTTGGCGCGCGTAAATGCAACATAAGCAACACGACGTTCTTCTTCAATGTCTGCTTCATCACGAATGGCAGGGAATATTCCTTCTTCAAGTCCTACAACAAATACAGCTCTAAACTCTAAGCCCTTAACAGAATGTACAGTTGAAAGAACAACTCCATTTTGTTGATGATCATCAACCATAGTAGTATCTAATAATAATTCATCTAACCCAATTTCTATTTTTTCTACATTAGTTAGACCTTCATTTAGATTATCATTATCTAGTTGATATAAGATTGACTTAAATTCTTTGACATTTTCAACACGATGTACTTCATCGTTTTCTTCATTCGCTTTTAGCCAGTCTAAATAACCCGTTTTTTCAAGCATTGTATCAAAGAAATCAGGTAGACTCATTTTATTTAAGTCATCCATTAATTCTACCATTATCTTTTTAAATTCTAATAAAGCATCTGCTTTTGAAGTAGAATTACGTTCTTTAAATATATCTATTGAACCTAATATATCACAATTAGTCTCGTGCATATATTCTTGAAGCTTTTCAATAGTTTTATCACCAACTCCACGTGCAGGAACGTTAATAATACGTTTGAAGTGAAGCATTTTGGTAGGTGATGCAATGAAACGTAGATAACTAATTATATCTTTTACTTCTTTACGTTTTAAGAAAGCAAAACTACCGTAAATGTTATATGGTATATGTTCTTGAATAAAGGCAAGTTCAAAGTTTCTTGATAAAGCACTATTACGATATAGTACCGCAATATCTTTATATTCATAACCATTATGGTTAACAAGTGAAGCAATTTCATTTATAACAAATCGAATTTCATCTTCATAATAGTATGCTTCTTGAACTGATATATCATTCTTAGTTCCTTCAATATTGCTATATAATTCTTTAGGTTCTCTTATTTTATTATTTTTAATTAAAGCATTTGAGCATTTTAAGATATTATTAGTTGAACGATAATTTTGAACTAATTTAATTACTTTAGCATCAGGATGATCTTCTCTAAACTTAACCATGTTTTCGATTTTAGCACCTCTAAATGAGTAAATGCTTTGATCATCATCGCCTACCGCAAACAAATTACCATGATTCTCGCAAAGTAAGTTAATAATTTCATATTGCACCGCATTAGTATCCTGTAATTCATCAACTAATACATATTGGTAGATATTTTGATAAAAACTTAATATTTCCGGATTTTCGTTGAATAATTTTGCGGTATAAGTTAATAAATCTTCAAAGTCCATTAGATTATGTTCTTTTAAATATGCTTGGTATTCATTATAAACGGTATTTAATAAACCTAATAATTCATTACAAGTTTTATTTTTATAATCACCAATTGCCTTAATTGCTACTCTTGGCGCAAGAACTCTTTTTTCAATATTATTCTTTTTGAAGATTTCAGTCATTACCTTTAATTGATCTTCTTCATCGATGATTTCAAAATTTCTGGCAAAATCAAGAGCTTCACAATTTCTTCTTAAAATCATTGCACACAAAGAATGAATTGTTGAGATGTGCACTTGAGCTGCTTTACTACCAATCAATTTATTTAAACGTTCACGCATTTCATTGGTTGCTTTTTTAGTAAAGGTAATTGCAAGAATATGATATGGCTGAATATTTTTTTCATCAATCATATAAGCTATACGGCTTATAAGGGTTTTAGTTTTTCCTGTTCCTGCTCCCGCAAAAACCATTACAGCACCATCAACTGTAGTTACTGCTTCAAGTTGTTCTTTATTTAAGTTTGCTAAGATTGGATTTTCACTCATATTAAGCATTATAAGATGATTTCAAACCTACTGTTAGGTTAAAAATCAAATTATCTCCTTTTGAATTTTTATCAGTAGTATAGTAACCATTACGAATAAATTGATATTTGTCTTCAGGTAAAGTATCTTTTAAATACTCTTCAACAAAACCTTCACTAGTATGCCATGAATTTCTATTAAGTCTTTCCATAAAGTTTTCAGTAGATACTTTTTCATCTAGTAATAACGGTTCAAAAGAATTGAAAGTTGCGGGAAGGGCAGTAGTTGCTTCAACATAATGAATATTACCATTAGGCTTTCTTTCATTAAATCCTGATCCTGACTTTGTCATTGGATCATAAGTACAATGAATTTCAACAATTTCACCATTTTCATCTTTGATTACTTCATTGCATTTAATAAAGTATGCATGCATTAATCTTACTTCAATATCTTTTGAAAGACGTTTCCAGTGTTTATTAGGTTTAACTTCACAGAAGTCTTCTCTTTCTATATATAATTCTCTACCAAAAGCCATCTTATGAGTACCTAGAGCTTCATTTTCCATATTGTTAGGAGCATCTACATATTCAATTTGACCTTCTGGATAATTAGTAATTATTACTTTTAGAGGATTAATAACAGCCATTGGTCTAGTTGTTTTTAGTTTTAAATCTTCTCTTAAGAAGTGTTCTAACATACCATAATCAACTGTTGAGTTTACTTTTGATAAACCAGTTGATAAAATAAATTCTTTGATAGCGTTTGGTGTAAAGCCTCTTCTTCTTAAACCAACAAGTGTAGGCATTCTTGGATCATCATAACCTTCAACAACTTTTTCATCAACAAGTTTTTTAAGATATCTCTTACTCATTATCATATGAGTTATACCAAGTCTACCCCATTCAATTTGGCGTGGTTTGGCATCAACTTCACAATTTGCGATAACCCATTCGTAAAGTGGACGATGATCTTCAAATTCAATACTACATAATGAGTGAGTTATACCTTCAAAGGCATCTTGTAATGGGTGCGCAAAATCATACATTGGATAAATACACCATTTATCTTTAGTTTGGTGATGAGTTACATGCATAATACGATAGATTACAGGATCACGCATATTGATGTTAGGACTTGCCATATCAATTTTTGCACGTAAAGTTTTTTCACCATTTGCATATTTGCCTTCTTTCATTTCTTCAAATAAACGAAGGTTTTCTTCTACACTACGATTTCTAAAAGGAGATGGTTTACCAGGTTCATTTATTGAACCACGGTATTCTGATAACTGTTCTTGAGTTAAGTCATCAACAAAGGCTAAGCCTTTTTTGATTAATAATTTTGCTTTTTCATAAGTTCTTTCAAAATACTCGGAACCATAATGAATTGATTTAGGAGTATAGCCTAACCAAGCAATATCTTTTTTGATTGCTTCGATATATTCAGTATCTTCTTTTGAGGGATTAGTGTCATCAAAGCGAAGGTTAGTAGCTCCGTCAAAGCATTTAGCAAGTTCAAAATTCATAATAATGGCTCTTGCATGTCCAATGTGTAAGTATGCATTGGGTTCTGGTGGAAATCTTGTTAGAATGTGATCCACTACACCATTATCTAATTCTTCTTTCATTATAGTCTTAATAAAATTAGAATTGTCGTTCATCATATATATTGTTCTCCTCATAAATCTTTGTTAAATTAGTTATTTTTAAGTATTTGTTTAATAACAATAACATTTCATCTTCATCTTCAATGTTATCATCAAAATGTATTAACATTATTAGAACATTGGTCGTATCATTTGTTATAGCTGTACGAATGGTATCACTAGTAGGATTACCAAATGGACCAATTTCATCAGTATAAAGGGGTAAATTAGTAACATTTATAATACCACGATTAATCCCTTCGTAGTAATCACTATCGCTACCAATTCTAATTGTGACATCCCCTTGTATTTTATCTAAATCAACCATACAAACAGACTTCATTAATTTTATTGAAAGGTAATTACCAAAGTCAATCAGATTGCCTAGTCTATATATCGAACCATCTCTAATAATTCTTCTAACTAGAGCCTCACATGCAGGTCTAGTATGTGATGGATCTTTTCCAAGCTTTTTATAGCCATCCCTTGTACTTTTAAGTTTTGGAATCTTAGTAACCTCGGAAAGAATATATTTTTCTTGATATTCTTTAGCGATATTATTAAAAGCCTTTGTTAAATCATTTGATAAATTTTCTTTATCGTTTTTTTCAAGGGTTGTAAAAGTGTAACAAGACACTTTAAAACTTGGAACAATTTTTTTTAATTCATTAGTTATTTTCAATTTCATCATTTAACTGATCAATTTCAAGTGTTAATTCATCAAAATTAGCAACTTTAGGTTTCAAGTTTGTTATATATATATATTTATCATTTACTAATGAACTAAATAAACGCTGTTTATCATATAGACTCGGAAGTTGTTCTTCACATTCATTACATTCTTCATAAATAGTTATAACTTTATAGTCTTGTTCGGTAGCTTTTAATCTACACATTTCTTGATTAATAGCAAGCAAGTCATTTTCAAAAGTATTTAAACCATCTTGAACATTTTTTAACTCTTCATCAATTCTTTGTAGTTCTTCTTTGCCATATGGATCATTTAATTTAGATTTTCTAGTTTCAACTAAATTAATATTACGAATACGATAAGTTTCTTTGTTTTGTTCAAGAGTTACTTGTTTTACTAGTAATTCACTATAATTTTTAACAACTTGTTTAAAATCTTGATTAACATCAATTAATTTTTTTGCCTGTGCAACAAAGTTTTCAATTTCATCAATATTTTTTGAAATTGTCTGATACATTCCAACTAACTGGTTGTATTCTTCTTGTGCATTATCAAAAGCATTCTTAAGTGGCATCATCGCAAGACGCTGGTCAGTTAATTTCTTTAGTTTAGCACGTTTACTTGCTAGAATATTAGCATCCGTATCTACTGTTGCAAGAGTGCTACGATAATCAAGAATGATATCATCTAATTGTAAAGCAATTTGTTGATTTGAGTATTCAAGTATTTCAAAATGTCTAATTTCATCTACAACATGCTTAACATTTTTCTTTTTCAATTGTTCAAATAACTTGATAAGTTCTTCTTTTGCTTCTTTTTTATCGTTTATTTCATAAGCAATAGCATCTAAACGCTGTTCAGTTTCTTCAAATGAAATTGATTCTATTTCACTATTAAGTGATTGCTTTTCTTGATTTAATGTGACATTAGTGTTCTTAGTTTGTGCTTCTAATAAATTTAAATCATCTAAATCATTTAGGGCATTCAAAGCATTTTCTTTGTAATTTACAACTTCATCATAAATGGTGTATTTTAAAACATCCATAACGAAGTTTATATATTCTAAGATATCATCAATATTACCCATACTAAGCTTTGATAAAATATTTTGGTAATAATCAAGACATGCATTATATAAGTTGTTTTCTTGGTTAGTAACTTTATCAGCCTTTTCTTTAAATGCTTGATTTTTTTCTTCTAAAAATTCATTATTAGCTTTTATTTTAGCATCAATCACATTAATTCTTTCTTGAATATTTTTATTTTTTGATGCAATTTCTTCTAGATGATCTTCTCTTGACATTAGTTCTTCGTACTCTTTTTGGCATTTAGAGATTTCATCATCAAGTTTTGCAAGTCGATTATTTAGAGTATATTCATGTATTTCTAAATATCTTGATAAATAATATTCAATTAAAGGGGAATGAAGTGGATTCATTGTTTCTTTTAGTTCTTCATTAGCCTTTTTTACTTCATCTTTAATTTCGGTAATTGAACTATTATTCATTATAGTAGATTCTCCTCATTTACTGGTTTTTTTTCTTCTTCGTTTATTATTGCGCATTCAGTAGTCAAAAATATTCCTGCTATACTAATAGCACTCATAATTGCGCTTTTTTCTACACTTGCGGGATCAATTATTCCAGCATCTTTTAAATTTACCATTTTTTGACTTAAGGCATCATACCATAAATCATTGGTTATTTCTTTACTTATCTTGGCAAAGTCGCCACCTGCATTTTCAACTATTTGTTTAAATGGGGCCTTTAATGCTTGTTCTAATACTTGAAGGGCGGGAAGATACTCAGTTGGTGCTTCAATATTTTTGATGGTATCAGCCATTTGATAAAATACTTTACCGCCACCTTCAATAATTCCTGAAGTCATGGCTGCTTTAGTTGCATTTAAAGCATCTTCAATTCGTAATTTTTTTTCTTTTAAAACCGGTTCAGTTTCAGCTCCTATTTTTATTACGGCAATACCACCAAGTAATTTTGCAACCCGTTCTTCAGCTTTTTCTTTGTCATATTCACTAGTAATGTCTTTGATACTATTTTCAATACCTTTAGCGTAATTTACTATTTCTTCACTTGTTGCCATACCATTTACAATTATTGTTTGATCTTTATTAACAATGATTTTTTCGGCTCTTCCAAGTGTACTACTAGGCATTGTTTCATTTAATGACATACCTAGACTTTCATCAATTAAGATTGCTTTAGTTAAAAAAGCAATATCTTGTAATTGTTTAGTTTTACGTTCTCCAAAAGAAGGAGCTTTAGTAACAACAACATTAAACACACCACGTAGTTTATTTACAACGATAGCACCTAACACTTCTTGTTCCATGTCATCACATATGATTAAAAGCGGTTTACCCTGCTTCATTGCTTCTTCTAAAAATGGAACAATCTCTTTCATAGCATTTATTTTTTTATCAGTTATAAGCACTAATGGGTTGTCTAACACAGCTTGATTTTTTTCTTTGTCATTTATCATATAACTTGATAAATAACCTCTATCATATGAATAGCCTTTAACAACATCAAGATAATCTTCTAAACCTTGTGATTCTTCAATTGTAACAATTCCTTTTTGTCCTACTTCTTGATAAGCGTTGCTAATTAGAATTCCTACTTCTTCGGCGCCTGATGAGATTGTGGCAATTTTTGCTAGATCGGTTGCTTCTTTAATGGGTGTAGATAATTCATCAATTCTTTTCTGGATAAAGGGAAGATAATAATTAAGACCATTTCTTAAAATAACGGGATTTACACCCTCTTCTAATTTTTTAAGTCCTTCTTCAATTAACTTAGATGTAAGTAAAATTGCGGTAGTAGTACCATCGCCTACTAAATCATTCGTTTTAGTAGCAGCTTCAATTAAAATACTAGCACCTAGGTTTTGAAACTTATCTGGCAAATTTATTGATTTTGCAATAGTAACACCATCATTCACAATTAGTGGTGCACCAAAATCTTGTTCAATTACAACATTTCTGCCACGTGGTCCAAGTGTAACTTTTACCGCTTTTGCAAGGATACTTGCTCCTTCTGCCATCTTGGCTCTAGCATCTTTCGAGAATAATAGTTGATTACTCATGATCTTCCTCCACTATTGCCATTACGTTTTCTTCGTTAGTTAAATAGTAGTCAGTTAAATCTAGTTGAATTTTTTTAGGATCTTTTTCAAGAACAACTTTACTGTTTACTTTTACTGATTTAACATCTTCGCCTATATTTAAAACTAAGTATATATCATTACTTAGTCCTGGCATAAATATTCCTCTACTATTAGTTTTTTCTACTTTTTGCAAAACGATGTTTTGATGAATTGCTTTTAGCATATTTACCACCCCTTATATATGATTTATTATAGCACACATCCAAAAAATATTCAAGCGGGGCGAAAATAATCTTTATGAACACGTTTTAATTCTTAGAAAAAATATATATGTTTTTTAACACTTTTGGAAATAATCGATTAGCATTGTTTTTGATTTTTATTGCTTTTTTTGTTATAATGTAATTGAAGTAGGTGATAAAATGAAACTATTGATTACAGCCTTTGAACCCTTTATGGGGTTAAATACTAACTCTTCTTATGAAGTAGTAAAGGGATTAAAACAAAAATCAAACATTACTAAAATCTTTTTACCAGTTAAACTACATGAATCTTTTTCAATACTAAAAAAACATATTGACGAAGTAAACCCTGATATTATTATATTGTGTGGTCAAGCTGCTAGTAGATCTAAAATATCAATTGAAACTAAAGCTAGAAATGTCCTTGGTCGAAGCATTGATGAAAGCGACGAAATAACTTCAAACATTATTGTTGAGGACGGACCTACCGCCTATTTTTCAAAGTTTCCAACCGTTGAAGCCCTATCTCATTTACTTCATAATGACATACCTGTTGAGCTTAGTAACAATGCGGGGGAATATATATGCAATGCTTTATATTACCAAGTAATGCATTATTATCCTGACATTGAAACGGTATTTATTCATTTCCCTTTATATAAAAATCAAGTTGACAATAAGGGTATTGATTTAGATATTTTGATTAAAGGCTTAGAAAAAATAATTGAATCTTTATAAAATAAAAAACTATTCTACACAAGTTTAAGTGTAAAATAGTTTTTTATTTTTTATCTAACTGCTTCTTTTTTACTGGTATCCAAATTTCACAGTAGTATTTATCATCAAGGGTACCTTTTTCGTACTTTCTAGAATCATCATAGTATTCAACACAATATCCTGCCACAAAATCATATTCTCTAAGAGCTGGTAACCATTCCGCAAAAATTTTAACGTTAACGTCTTGTAATGCCTTAGGTAGTGGACCTACACAAGTGAAAGCTGGTATCGTCTTTACAACAAACCCCTCTGGTACTTCTTGATTAGCTTTATAAGGGTCAGCAATTAAATATTAAAATGTTTTACTATCAAATTGTTCAATAAGATTAACACCATAAGTTCCATTACTACCTTACCTTTACCACTAGCAAAATGTTCTTGCCAAAACTTTGGTACTTGGACTTTAGCATTACCTACAACAGTAAATGCTTCTTTGTTTTCAATTCTGTAATTCAAAATATAACCTCCTTCTAATGAAAATTTAATCTTTAATGGAGCAAATGATTTCAACAATACAGAATCTTTCCGAACTGCCATCGGCGTTATCTCGTGAAATCTAGTAAAGGCTTTGGTAAAGCCATCGGGTGAATCATAGCCATACTTTAAAGCAATGTCGATTATCTTTTCATTGGATGTCGCAATGTAGTTTCACGCAAGCGCTAGTTTACGGTTTCGTACGTATTATGCAACCGTGAATCCGCATAGCATAACAAATCCTTTTTGAAAATAAAACGGCGATACGTTAACAGCTTTAGCTATGTCATCAATATCTAAATCTTCTGTTATATGCTTTTCAATATATTCTAATGCATCACCTATAATTTTTACCCATTCCATATGTTTATATTCTTTCACTTCACATGATTCAATTATACTAGAAATAGCTATTCATTTCTCGAAAATTCTTGTTATAATTTGTCTTTTAGAAATAAATTAAATATTAATTATATTCAATATAGTTACTAGTTTAATTTCCTAATATAAAAACGAACTTGTACTAATCTGTACAAGTTTGTCTTTCATAACCAATAAGATTCTTCCATCTACCAATAAAGTAGAAAGTAATAGAAAGAATCGCTCCTATTGCCCAACCAATTGGCCAAGCAATGAATATACCCTTAACCCCTAAAGGTTCTACTAATATATAAGAAAAAACAACTCTAATTACTAAATCAGCCATCGTTCCAATAATGAATGAACGCATATCTTTACAACCCTTTAGTACACCATCACATGGAATTTTTGCGGCCATAAGGAAGATAAATGGAGCAATAGTTGTAAGGAACATACAGCCTGTTTCAGTAACGGTTAATGGTTCATTTTCTTTTTCAAAAATGCTTAAGAATACATTAGGCATTGTTAAAAACAATGTAGTTGTCACAATAGTTAATATTATACACATAATTGTTGCGGAAATAAAGCCTTGATTAATTCTTTTATATTCTTTGGCACCGGCATTTTGTGAAACATATGTTGATAACGCATTTGAGATTGTTACAAAAATATTAATAACAACATAACTTATTTTATATGCAGCTCCATATCCGGCAATAACATCTGAACCTTGTTTATTAATAAGTGTTTGAATTAACAATTGTCCTATTGAGATAGTTGATGCTTGAATAATCGAAGGAAGAGCGATTGGTAATACTTTTTTTAGTATAGAGAAATTCAAAATTTTCTTTTCTTTACCAATACCTTTTTTAACATATATAATAAGTACTAAGAAAGATACAATTGATGCTATCATCTGGGCAATAAAAGTTGCAAGTGCTAATCCCTCTACTCCCATATTAAAGACTGTTACAAAATATATATCAAGACCAATATTTAATAAAGTTGAGAATATTAGAAAATATAATGGTATTCTTGAATTACCTATTGCCTGGAAGATTGATGTTACAACGTTATACAAAAATAAGAAAATAATACCTAACGTATAATATTTTAAATATACTACCGCATCATTATAATAATCATCACTTACATTGATTAGTTGAATTAGTTTTCCGACTAAGAAATATCCTACAATGGTGAGTACAAGTCCTGTTAATACTATTGTAAGTATTGAAGTATAAATTGTTTGTTTAGCGTGTAATAAATTATTTTCACCGATAAAACGTGATACTACAATATTAACCCCTACTCCAAAACCTGCTCCAATAGCAAGATATATCATTGTTATTGGATATGATGCACTTACGGCCGCAAGTGCTTTTGAACTTACAAATTTTCCCGCAATCATACTGTCACAGATATTATAAAATTGTTGTAATGTTACAGATAAAATCATTGGTAAAGCAAATAAGAATAAAGCAAGAAATGGTTTACCCTTTATTAAACTTGTCTTCATATTTTTCATCCCTTTCCTTATTTATTGTAATTCCATTTACAACTAATTGGTTCATATTTGCATTTGAAAGCATTTACAAAAAATTACACTATTATATTAGAATAACCCTAGATAAATAAAAAACTAAAGTATAAAATCTAATTATACTTTAGTTTTTATTTAATCTTTTAATTCTTTTATTGGAAAAAGTAGATAGTTTTTCCTAGTTTTTAAATCAGTATATTCTTGAACTGAAGCAATTACTTCAATGCTATTTTCATCAAAATATTGCATTGCTTCATTAAAAGTCATTTCATTAAAAAGGTTGTCATCTTCTACACACTCTACCTTTATATATTCATAACCAGGCATAATCCATTTGTCCCATCCTCTCGGTGGTTCGGCATCTTCTACGCATTCCACCCCCGCAAGGTAAATTCCTTCGGTGTGATTATTTTCCCAAGGTTTAAAAGAATAGGAAAAATCACTTTTTGCTCCCCACACACCATCAATCTTTCCTTCTTCATTTCTGATGATATATTGTTCAATTCTTTCGTGGCGTAGATTAGCATACTTCCAAAGTTTTAATATGATTATTGGATCCCCGTGAACACTTCCTTCCATTCCTAATAATACAAAAGATTTTTTGGTATATTTTTCAAATTCCATGTTTTCACCCCTTAATTAGTTCGTTTCTCGTTGTAAATAATATTATATAAAATCTTTTTTATATAATAGATAATTCTGTTTGCCCTATATAATTATAGACCAATTTTTAACATTTATCAAAAACAGAATTAATCTCCTATTTAGTTTTTTTCCAAACAATAATTTTTTGATTGCAAACATAGGTAAAAGAAAAGCCACCAATCATTTCTTCTATTATACAACTATGAAAAATCTGGTTTTCACTAAAAATCATAATGACTACTAAATTTTCATAAATACCTATACAACGATTTATGATAATTTCTTCATCATCTTTTACTTTGTATACACGTCGATAGTCATCTTTAATTTCACTTGCTAAATCTTCACTTAAATCAAAATCAGTTTCTTCATAATATTTTCTATTTATTTTTCTTAATTCGTCTCGCGTGAGTTGTTTATCATTATAAATCTTTTGTAGACTATAGAATGGATCATTTTCCATAATTTCTCCTTCGTTTCGTTCGCAGCCACAAAGACAAAGTGTCAATAAAAGTAAAATTACTATTGCTATTTTTTTCATATTTTTCCCCGTTTCTTTTGTTTTAATTTTGCTTTTGTTACATATCATACAACTAAATATTCTTTGATGATTCTTTCAAACACTAAATAAATTTTCATGTTTTTCCCCCTTAATCCTTGGCCTTTAAAACAAAAATCTCCCTTATATCTAAGAGAGTAAATCTTTTCCCCCGTATTATACTACTATACTTTAAGGTAATTACGTAACCATCTTAGAGTATGGATTTTGCCCCACACAATCATTATATCAAATTATTTTATTTTTGTAAATTTTTTTATTAATTTTTATTAAAAAAGACAATTAATAACAATAAAAAAACTGATATTTCTACCAGTTTTTCCAAATTATCTTGTTTTATAGTAATTTGTATACACACCGTTACGACTTCCATCAGCACTTTCAACAAATAGTTTAAAACAGTAGGCATTGCGATTAGTATCAAATTCATATCTTATTTCAAAAGTATATACAGTGCCTTTTTTGAAATAGCCATCTTCTAATGTGTTATTAGTTATGTAATAAAATTCATATAATTTACTAGGGTTATCATCAAAGTAATCTTCAATATTATTACTTTGTTCAATTATATACCAATTTTCATTACTACTCATTGAAAATTTTTCAATGGTAATTTTACCAAATAAGCCACTATAATGTTCTTTAAAATATTCGAAATATTTTTTAGCGTTTTCGAAGAAAACATCTTCATTTGGACATACTTGTGAAAAAGAATAACCATTATTAAACCAACTATCACTAGTAGACATTTGACCACTTAAACCAGTTGGTGCACCAAGGCCTGACAAACCTTTTTTTGAAAGTTCTTCTTCAGTGAACCATTTAGTACTATCGTGTAATTTAGTTTCTGGTTGATTATTTTCTTTCTTTTTACAACCAACAAAAAATACACAAAGCACAACAATAATTACAATACTTAATTTTAGTAAAACTTTTTTCATACTTCCTCCTTATTTTTTCTTTAACAACATTTCTCCTGTTTGATATGATTTAACTGTATTATTCTCTTCAATTAAGATTCCACCAAATTTATCTATTCCTACAACTTTACCAGTTCTTTCTTCGTTGTTATAAATAAAAGTTACTTGTTTATCTTTTAAGTAGAAATTATCTTCAATAATTTGTAAATATGTTAAATCATTTTTAAAATAATTAGTTAAATCACTAATAAACGTTGTTGCAATTTTTATTATTAATGTATCTATATCAGTTTTTTGATTTGTTATTTGTCTTACTGATATAGCATTTAGTGAATCATCAAATTCATTTTGATTAACATTAATACCAACTCCGATAATAACGTATTCTACATTATTATTATTAATCTTACTCTCAGTTAAGATGCCTACAACTTTTTTATCTTGATAATATATATCATTAGGCCATTTAATGGAAAAACCTGGTGTTATATTGTTTAATACTTTTAATACACTAGTTGCCATTAATAGAGTTAAATTACTAATGTTGGAAGTGTTAAGATGGTCTTTAATTAAAATAGTAAATAAAGCACTATTGGCATCTTTATCTAACCAAGTTCTACCAAGTCTACCTTTCCCTGCAGTTTGATGTTTTGCGATAATCACGGTGTTATTATCAAGTTCTTGATAAGCGGTTTTAGCATATTCATTAGTTGAATTAATCTCTTTAAATTTAATTACTTTCATATATGTACCTAAACTATTTCATTTGCCATTTTATCTTTTTTTAGTAATTTATGATATATTACTTCATAACATGTTAAATGAATAGCAAAAGTTATAATCCATGATATTGGATATGATATATATAAATAGTGTAAATCTTGCCAACGAGTAAAATCAGTTACATTATAGAAAATTAAATATATCCAACCAATTCTAAATCCACATACACCAAGAATTGAAACAATCATTGGCATAATTGAATATCCAAGACCTCTTAGAATACCAACCATTACGTCCATAATACCACATAAGAAATATGGTAAACATAAATAATTTAATCTAAAACATGATACAGCTATTTGATCTAAATAGTTAGCTTCATTCTTATTTGCATAGATACTTGATAAAGGTCCACCAAGTAAGTAGAATGAACCACCCATTACAACCCCAATGATTGTTACTAATGCTAAACAATTTATGGTTACTTTGGTGACATTTTTAAGTTTGTTAGCACCTACATTTTGACCTGTAAATGCAAGAGCTGCATGATATACGGAGTTCATCGATGTATATACAAAGCCTTCTAGACTTTGAGCTATTGAGTTACCATCCATTACGAAATCAAAATAAGGGTCAAAGCGATTTACTGATGTTTGAATTATTACATTTGAAATTGAGAATACTGAACCTTGGATACCAGCAGGAAGTCCAATTTTAGTTATTTCAATTAATTCATCTTTATATATATGAATCTTCTTAAATGAAAAACCATAAGCCTCTTTAGTTTTTAATAAACAATTAATTATTAAGACACAAGATATTACTTGAGAAATTACTGTTGCTATAGCAACCCCATCAACATCAAGATGGAATACTGCAACAAATATAATATTTAAAACTACATTAATAGCTCCGGCAATTGTTAGATAATATAATGGTCTTTTAGTATCACCAATACCACGAAGAATACTTGCGGCAAAATTATATAACATATTAAATGGCATACCAATAAAATATATTTTTAAATATGTTACAGCAAGACTTCTTTCATTATTCATTAATTGTAAGAATTGTTTTGCGAAAATAAAGCCAATAATTCCAAGAAATATCCCAAAGATAAAACTTACAGTTATAGATGTATGTACTACTCTAGATAATCCATCATTATCTTTTGAAGCAAAGCGTCTTGCGGCAAGAACATTAGCTCCAACTGATAATCCCATAAATAAGTTAACTATTAGATTTATTAAAGCAGAAGTTGAACCAACTGCTCCAACAGCTCCACTAGTTGTACCAAACTTTCCTACGACAATTAAATCAGCCGCATTATATAATAATTGTAATATACCTGTTAACATTAAGGGTATACAAAAAAGGACAATCTTTTTAAAGAATGGCCCTTCTGTCATATCCATTTCATAACTTCTTTTTTTAATTACTTTCTGCATATTATTCATCCTTCTATTTCCTATTATACTAAATGTTATATATTTATGCTTTGTTTTTGCTACAAGAAAACGTTTAACTAATTACGTTTAATATATAGCTTGAAGAATTCATTGAATGCTTGTAATACACACTTTCTTACCTGAGGATCTAGATCTTTTACTTTCTTGTTAATTGTTACTAAATTCTTAGGCCAATTCTTTAGAAATTGTGAAATTCTTTCCGCTTTTGTTTCTACTATTAATTCATATATTGTATTAACAAAAACTTTTCTTGTTTCCATATCCATATCACTAATCCAAGAGTTCATAGTTTTTCTGGTATGTTTAGAAAATTTATTTACATCACTTACATAATCTAAATGGTCATCAACAATTTGCCATTTTAACAAATCATGTTGTAATAATAAAACAGCTTTACTATTAACAACTTTATAATTATTATATTGTTCCATTATAAGACCAACTACAGCTGATTTAGGAATAATTTTACATATTCTACTTTGAATATTTTCAAATTCTTGAGTCTTATAAAAGTTTGGTAAGAAGCCAGGTCCATCATGGCTATACACCATTTTAATTTTTGCTTTTAGTTCACTTGGGGCAAAGGTTGCGGCATATACCGCAAGATTTCCACCCTTAGAGTGACCACCTATTATATATGTACCATCATATTTACTTGCAAAATTAACAAAATAATCTAAAGCTTCTTTTTGAGAAGGAATAACATCTAAATAACCTAAATTTAAATCTTCTTTCCATCCTACAAAACTAGCATCAGTCCCCCGGTAACCTATGTAATATAAACCATCATTTATTGAGAATACACATGCGGAAAATTGTTTTTCCGTCTGATTACATATATCAAAACGATAAAAACCAACCCCACTATTATAAAACCTAGAACTCTTTTTCAATTCCATTGCAAACCTATGATTTTCTTTAGCATTCCAGATTGCGGCAACCCTTTTCTTATTATAATCATTATCAAGAAATGATTTTAAACTATAATCTAGATTTTCATTACAACATGGTGTATCAGAAAAATCAAAGTAAGATAATTGACTATATACTAATGCATCTACTTCATTAAAGGGTTTATCAGTAAAACTGATATTACCATATTTTTTTAAATAATCGATTACATTCATAAATTACCTCTCTAATTCTAGTAATTCTTTTTTTAGATCTGTACCATACGCAAAACCTATAAGTTTACCATTTTTACCAATAACTCTGTGGCATGGCACAACAATCATAATTGGATTCTTATTACATGCATTGCCTACTGCTCTTGATGCTTTAGGTTTACCAATTAATATTGCAACATCCTTATATGATAAAGTATGCCCATAAGGTATTGACTTTAATACTTCAAATACCTTCATTTGAAACTCTGTTCCAAATTGTTTAATTGGAACATTAAACACAGTTCTCTTTTTATTAAAATATTCATCCAATTCTTTAATACATTCGTCAACTACTAAAGATGAAGAAACACCATCACAGATTGAATCTACAACCCCAATTTTGACAATATAGCCAGTTTCTTCTATGATTTCGTATAAATACTTACCACTACTATAATACCCTATGTTTTTCATACTTCACCTACACAATATATTATACAAAATTTTGAATAACTTAAAAAGAAAAATACTTAAAAGAATTAAATAAAAGTAAAAAGCGAATAATTTTATTTTTATTCACTGCTTACTTTGGAGACATCATATCACTTAAGTTATTTCCTTTTTTCATTTTTATTTTAGACAATATCGTATTCTATCTAGTCCAAAAAATTCGACTATTTCTAGTCGAATTTTTTGCCTTCACATTAATTTTAAGGTTCTTTATCTTTAAGCCATAAGTTATCATTTATTCGCTTGTAGAATATAAAGTTACTATAATGTCTGCTTTTAAAATAGTTTTTGTAGTATTTTTTCCATCTGTTTTTGCATGGAAGCCATTTCCAAACGGATTATAACTACCACCTGATCCACTTCCTGTTTTTTCACCGTCTATAGTTATGTAATTATAATTCTTACATGAATTACTAGTATAACCAGTTTTACTATTTTTATAATTGATGTCAGTAAATGATATTGCTTCACCAGCTACGACAATAAATTCATATTTGGTATTTTTGCCTTTATCAGCTTCAACCTTTTTTGTTTCAGTAACAAATGACGTAAAATCTGTATTATATGTTTTATAAGAAACAGTCATACTTGCAGCGGTTACAGTTATACTAAGTTTAGAATAATTCTTTCCAGAGTATATTGCATAATAAGTTGTGTTACCACTAGGTATTTCAGTATCAACATTTACATCAGGACTTGTTGCACCTTTAGTTTTGCTTAATCCTAAATATATCCATTTTGTATAATGTGTACCTTCATTAGTATCATCTTTTGTTGTGTTAGGAAGTATATCGCTAATGCCATCACCAGGCATAATATAACTAGATGTTTCAGTACCATCAACGTTAAATGTTATCTTATACTTATCAGCCCATTTAGCATATAAAGTAGTATTGCTTGTTAATAATGTAGTTTCGCTAAATTCAGTTCCTGGTTGACAATCTGCCGTAGTATACCAACCTTGAAGATATCTAGCAAAGTTTTTATTAGTTGCAAATATACTTGCATCTGGTAAGATTACTTCACTTGCTGAAGAAACTACCTGTTCATTTGGTGTTTCCATTGATGATTCATTAGTTACAAAAGATATAGTATATTTTGTATTCTTTGAGAATTTACCATACAATGTCAAACCATCTTCTACGTAAGAACCATATTTTTCCCACTCTTCTAATGTTATTTCATTATTTTTCAATTTGATTGTACAATCAGGATCAATATACCATCCATCAAAGAATAATGTTCCATCTATTGCATCAACAAATGATAGTTTATTAACAACATCATCATATGTAAATGAATCAAAATTACCATTAATTAATCCAGTTGATAAATCTTCACAATCTTCATACGTAATATTGTATATTACATCATACTTGTGTAAAGTCCAATTTGCATAAAGATTAATTGATTCTCCATTATTTAATACTTTTCCTACTGCAGTTGTGCCATCAGCTAGAGTCCATTTTACAAAATCATAATATTTCTTAGTTGGTTTATACTCATTACCAGTTATTATATAACTTGTACCATCAACGACTAACATAGTCTTAGTTTCAAGAAGATTGTTTCCATCAAAGAAATTCAAAGTAAATTCCGTAACATTCGTTGCTTCAGTCCAGTAATATGTGCCATTATTATTTACAGAAACATATACTGTTTTGCTAAAATTAGAATTAATAGTGCCGTTGATATTACCAGTAGCAGCAAGTGTTTTTTGAATGTAATATGGGTCATCAGAGCTAATCATCGTCCTATAAGTAGATATTGTGTTTTGTCCACCACTTATATTTAATATCGCACTTTCTTCTGCAGATTCCCAAATTCCACCAATACTACCATTAACTATTACCGTTCCATTTACTATTGCTTTTGCGTCAACTTCATCTTTGCAATGTTTTTTAAATCCTCCACTAAGGCCATTTATTTCGGACCAAGTTGCCATAGTTACATCAACATTAGAACCTATTGTTACTGTTGCTCCTTTTTTTACGGTTAAACTAGAACCAGGAAGGAACAAATAATCTGATTTAGTCAAGGTGAATTTTGAACCTTCCTCAACTGATATGTCCATATATCCAACTGTAGCTGGTTTATCTGTGCTTGTCTCCATATTTACAGTTATTCCAAGTGCAGTTAAGGCTACGTTTAAAGTTGCATCTTCACAGTTTCCATATATTTTTACGGAATCTCGTTGTCCTTCTTCCTGATTAGAACCAGTTACCAAATATAACGCTTTATCGTTTGGAGTTCTTGCGGCAGGGGTAGCTATTTTTTCGGCATACCCACTTGTAATTTTGAATAAGCAATTTTGTGTTTGAGAATCTCCAATTAGTATTGCACTAGCATATATGTCTTGCAATCCAAGTATTGGCAATGTTCCATTTGCATATACAAATGCTTTATATATTGCCCCTGCATAAATTGCTACTTTGCAAGAGATATTATGTACAGACCAAGCATTAGTCGGTAATACTTTCTTATACATTTGACTACCAGCTTTACCACCAGGCCAGTCATATGTATGCATACAATCAATTGCACTTGATCCTTTTGCTAAATCTATTGTTCCAAATCCTTTTACATATCCATATGCATTTAATGAACAGCCATTAGCTATTGATATATACCCGTTATTATAAAGAACTCCTCTTGTGCATGTTACGGTTGTATTAGGGTGTGAAAATCCTATCACACCATCTGCTAAAAGTTCTGAACTGCTTACGAAATTAAGGGCTATTGCTTCAGGTATGTATACTGAAGAATAAACGTTGCCAGGTTTTGCTGTACTACTATATTTTGTTTCTGAAACAGGTGCACTACTACAAGATACAATAAATTTTCTACTACTAATTAAATATTCATTTTTATTGTTACTATAAGGATTAATGCTGCTTGCAAGATTTGAAAATGCACTATAAACAAATGAAGTGGCATTGCTAGCATCACCTGCAAAAGTTATATCTCCGGTTGCTTTAGTGATTGCCTCTTCTATCGTATAATATGTACCATTTGCTATTGCGGTTTTATATTTAAATATTACTGGAGTACCAGTTCTTAATGTATAGTTTATTGCAGAAGAGCCTGTCAAGGCCACAGTTACTAAATATGTACTTCCGACAACATTTGTATATGAAGTTATACCTGTTTTGTCATTATTGTTTATACCTGTTATACTTGTATCGCTTCCATATCCAAATGTACCATCATTCATACCCTTAATTAGAAGTGAAACAGTATCACCTGATAACACTCCATTTAATGACAATTGTTTAGAAATATAATCTTGAATTGATCCCCATGTACGTGCAGTACTATCATAACCCTTTTCAATCGAATAATTATTTAAACTAAGTCCTAGTGGTTTTATTGTAAATGAACTACTTCCACCAGATTTTATTGTATAGTCTCCAGCATGTCCAGCATCAACTGATGCATTAGCAGTATAGCTTCCCGCATTAGTTTGTTTACCTGTAACTTCCAACGTTGAGCCATCATCTTCCAAATCACTTGATTTAGCAGTTGGCCTTTGTTCTGTTTTATTGTACACAAGATTTAAATTTTCCCATGTAACTGTAATTTCCTTAGGGTTAATAACTACTTTTCTTTCTAACATATCAGAATCTTCATAGCCTTCTTTTTTGGCGATGAATCTAATAGCATAAACCCCCGCATGTGTTGGCTGTCCGTCAACATATTCACCAGTATTTGGGTCTCGATATTGTATTTCTACAATTGCATCTGTAATAACATCTGAGCCACATTTAACTGTATATTCAGGTAATTGTGATTTACCATTGTAAGTAAGCTGTTGCATGTTTGTACATACAATTTCAAGTTTACTTGTACCAACAATTGTAAATTCTTGATTTAAAGTACCTTCATAATTTCCTATACCTGTGATTATGATTGTAGCATTACCTAAAGCAATGTTGTTTTCATAATCAAGAGTATAATCTGTTCCTTCTATGAGCGTTGTTGTACCATCCATTAATGTGATTTTTGGAGTTATTGCGGTACCTGTATGAACGAATTTATCCCCCTTAACTTGGACAGTAAAATCATTATTAAATGGTTTTGGTTTTATTTGGTAACCTACATCTACTTTTTCATTATTTTCTTTTATTGTAACACGAATATCGTATATTCCTGCATCCGTAGGTTTACCAGATATATAGTCTGTATCACCACTTTTTCTATACTGATAAGATAATTCACCTTCAGCAAATAATGGTGAGGTTGGAGCTTGACTTGTTCCATCATAAATATCTTTTTGATTATCTAAATAATACTTAGCAACTGTACCTGGTTGGTAAATTGGCTTTTCAGTTATTTCATCAGTTATTAGCCAAGATGAAAAAGCAATTGTAGCAATTGTTACAACAATGAGTAATATCAAAGCCATAACGATATTAAAAGGTTTCCTAATTTGCTTCATCTATTCCACCTCCGTTATTTTAGCACTGAGTCCAAAATATACTTCTTTGTTATAGAAAGTGTTATAAATTATTTCTTGAAAATTTAATGAATCATTTTTAGTAAGTTTGTATTCAAACCTAAGTGTTAGTGAACTTTGCGATAAATCATTAATAACATATTTAGTTACTGCACTAGTATTATTCTTAGTAACTTGAGAATCATTTAGTACAGTACCATTTATTGATACTGTAAGTGGTAAATCAGCATTATTGAATAAGTTAACTGTGTCAGCTCCAATTGTTCTTAAAGTTAATTCAAGTTCTAAACTACTACTTGTAAACTTAGTTTTACAATTATCAATATTGACAACTAATTCAACACTAATAATTCCGTCGTTAGTGAGTTCTCCCGTATTACTTACAAAACCAGTTTTATAATAACTAAATGGTGTTAATGTATAGTTTAAATAATCATTATATTTCATTACATCATCAACAATAATTATGCTATCATCTTTTATTTTTACATCATTTGAAATGGTCCACGAAGCAAAGCCTATACTAATTAGTGATAAGCTTATTAAGATCATTGTTATGTAATATTTTAGTTTACTACTTTTCATATAGCCTTTCCTTTCTTTTGAAGTTTTATATATATATTTTAGTATGTTTTTTACTAAAGTGCATATATAAAATTTCAAATGGATTCTTAGTATCTAGATATCTAGATACTAAGAATTATTTTTTGTTTTACTTTTTAGCCCATTGTGCGTAAAGTTCTAAATCAGAAAGTATTGGTGTTAAATCTGTTAATACTCCGCTTGTTGGGCCAATGGTTTTAGTTGTATACCATCCAAGGAATGTATAACCTTCTCTTGTTGGAACTGGTATATTACCATAACCATTTTGTTTAAAGTAAGTATTTCTTTGAATGTAACAATAAGGAAGATCAAAGCCATCAGGCATACTTGCTTCTGGGCCACCATCTGTTTTATCGTTTAAGTTAAATATTACTTTATATGTTTCTTGACTATCATTGAAACTAATTACTAATGTCCATACACCGTCACGTTTAGTGTAGATTATTTTATGATATGTATCAAAATAATAATCGTTGTCATTTCCTACATCTGCTTTAGGAAATGAACTACCACTAATCCATTTGTTTGTTGATGGTTTTTCAAGAGTTATTTCTTTAGTAGTTTTATCTGAAAAAACAAATTTTACGATATATTCAGTTGATGTAGTTGTTCCAATTATATCAGTGATATATATGCCATCCTTACCATCTTTACCATTAGAAATCGTATAAGTTGTTGTTGTATTATCAGTGAAAGTTATTGTATAAACATCATTTAATTCATCTGAAGAAGTTTTTTCGATACTTAAGATTCCACGACCTGTTTCACCTTTTTCACCTTTTGGAATTGTGAATGATACAGGTTCTTTTTCTTCATCGGTGTAAGTTATTGTAACGGTTGTTTCACCCGTTTCTTCATTAACAGTTGTTTCAATTCCTGCTATTGATATACCATCTACACCATTTTTACCATGAAGTAAAGTAAACTCCGTTGGTTCAATCGTTTCATCTGTATAGTTTACACGAATCACTATACCTGTTTTGTCAAGTGATTCATACGTAAATATACTCTTAATACCATTTCCTGTAACACCTCTTGGAAGAATAAACTCATCATTTGCAAGTTCTTCATCGGTATAAGATATTACCATTTTAATAGTACCATCTTTTTCTTCTTTAGTAGTAATTGCTTTTATTATTTTACCATCTTCAGCTGTGCTAAAACTACCACAGCTTGTTAAAGCAAAACATGCTATTAATAGGATGGATAGAATAGAGATAATTTTTTTCATGTTTATTCTCCTTGTGCATTTTTAATTAATTCCAAGGCTTGAGGTGCACGTGGACCTTCATCAAATAAATAGCCTTGTTTATTTACAGATATGAACTTAAATGGTTCATAGCCTGTTACGATTGTAACACATTTTAACATAACGTTTTTAATAACTGCTAAATCAAGTTTATCTAAATTAACATTAGATGGATCAATTCCTTTCAGTGATAAATATTTATCTAGTAAATCAACAACTGTTAATTTGCATGAGTCATATTTTAAATCTTCTGTATCAAACGTTACTTTAGAGAGGTTAGCACCACCACCATAGTAAGCAATTGGAATATTAACATAGACTTTACCATCACTTGATGTTGTTGTAACAACACTTGATTTTAAGAAACTCTTAATTGGGAATATTGTATCTATTGATATATCACCAATATTTGCGTCAGTAACACCAAACATTTCTTTAGCATCATCAACAAAGCTTGATATATTTTCATTTATTAAGCCTGTGATATCTAAGTTGTTCCATTCTTTGTAATCATAGAATTTAGTCTTACCGGTAATATTAAGTTCTACTGGATATGACATACCTCCAACATGATTTGGAATGTATGGCACATTTAGTCCTGTAAGCAACATATTCACAACTGATGGAGTGCTTGATTCAAGGAACGGACCACTAAACATCGTGTCCATACCAATTGAGGCAATACCACTTCGATAAAACATTGTATCTTTAATGTTCATACTACCTTTATAAATATCTTTTATTAAACTTTCATCGTTTAAAGCGTTTTGGATATCTAAGATAGCTTTACGCATTTTTTCTTTATCAGTAAATGAACCAATTACGAAAGCATTTAAAGTGTCGTCTCCCGCATTGCTTTTCATCAAATAGTTGTTTATTGTGCTAGTTATTTTTTCACCATTTAAAAGAGTAAACTCGTATTCTTTTAATAAATCTGCTTTAATATAATCGTTAGAGCCAATTGTTAATAAGAAATTTCTTGCGTTACTTAACATTGAATTTACGATTGATACGTTAGTAGAAGAGAAACTTCTAACAACTTGTTTACCATTAGATAATCTTGAATTTTTAATTGTAATGTTATTACCATTAGTTTCAAGAACGGTACCAACATAATCTAAGTTTGACATTAAGTTACCAAAATCACAGTTTTTTAAATTAACGTCATTGATTAAAATGTCACTGCCATCTACATACATACCGACATTATCTTGACCGAATGCTTCAATAAGTGGCATATTATCATGTTCGCCTAAACTGTAAAATGGTAGAGGTCCTCTATATAGATCATCTTTTGAAAGAGCAGGAATTGTCGTTTTATTACCATTACTATCAACTACATCCATTGTACTTGATGGGAAAGTTAAATTATGAAGATTTATTGTGTAACCATTACCATAGAAATCTTTTTGAACTCTTATCCCCGCAAGCACTCTATTAGATATCTTCTTATAACTTGGATTGCTATTTACAAATTCGTTCCAAGCTTTAATATAATCTTGATTATAGGTTGTTTCAAATGAATATACATCAGATGTAAAATCAATTTTTTTACCATCTGTATAGTTGCCAAAACATACTACGTTATTATCAGTTGTATTATTTAAATTATTAACAGATTCAAATGATTTTCTAAGTACAACAATTTCACCATTGGTTGATTTATTTGTACATGCAAGTAGTTGATTATAGTCATAGACATTTACGCCATCTTTTACTACTTTAAATGAATAAGTCATTGGTTTTACCATTTCATCATTGTTAGTTTTTACCGTAAAACTTGCATCACCTGATGTTTTAATTTTAACAATTTTATTTGCTTCATCTATTTCAATAATATCAGGGGTGTTATTTACATATTGTAAGTCATTTATTTGTAAATCACCAATAGTTTTTACTTCAAATTCAAAGGTAGCTTTTTGCTTATTTAGGCTTTTGTCAAAGTCATATTCACCATAATAGATATTAGGATCAATATTATTTTGTGATGCTTTGATTTTGCTTTGAACAACAATTGCTCCTTCTTTAAAAATTATAACGGTCATCGTTTTAAAGATGTTGCCTTTTTTATTTGAGCATGTTACTTTTACTTCGCCAAATTGTAATGGTTGTAAATACCAGTTATCATTTTCATTTACAATTTTTGCATATTTATTTTCTTCATGATTATCGCTATCATAAACGCTCCAAACCAGCGCTTCTTCTTTTAGTGGGGGATAACCTTGTTCATAGATAGGACTTGCAACTAATTTGTGAAGTTTATCTTCTAATTTGATGCCTTCTATTTCATCATAAGACCAATCTATCCCAATCATATCGTTTTCAATAAAGTTAAAGGTTGTGTTAATGGTAATTACACCAACAAGAGTAATTACAAAAGGTATTAATAATAAGATTATTAAGTTTTTCTTTTTCATTTAGTTCACCACATCCAAATCCATAAACCATGATTTTGCATTCTTCTTAAGTATAATTGCCATAATAACTCCTATTATTGAAATTAGAATTAAACCTATAAAGTAAGCAAGTATTAGGTTAATTTTTAAATATGATAATAAAGCTGTAATTACAAAGTAGGCAATTGGTAAAAGGTATGCACATAAACTAGATCTAAATGTTGACCTAGGTTTTAAATGTCTTATGTGTAATTCTTCTCTTAAACAAATCATACTAAAAATTAAGAGTAATGCAAGGGTTAATAAGAAACCAAATATGAAGGTTGGGAAGTTTATTAGTTTACCAACTAATAGAACTAATGTTGTTACAAATAGTGAAGTTACTGACATCACTAATGGTATTAACACTTTTATCATTAATTGGGTTTGCGGTTCAACTGGAAGTATTTTTATTACTTTAATTGTTTTTTTCTCCATTGATATGTAGCTCGATGCGCCTTGCGCAATAATTACCGTAAATAACATTAGGATAAGCACATCCATTAATGGTAAGAAATTAGGTACAACAGATACATAGTATTTAAAGATACCTTTAGAAAAAATTGTATTCATTGATTTGGTTACTAAAAATACTAAAAATGGTTGAACGATTAATAAACCCGTAAATGATAAAATATATCCAGGATTTTTAGTAATTAAAAGAAATTCTTTTTTTAGTAGAGCTTTTTTAGGACTAACTAATTTAGGTTCTTTTTTAATTTTCTTTGCTTTATTTTTAATTGAAATATTTCTTACATAACCATAAGCTGCTATACAAATTGTACAACCAATTGCAAATACTCCTATTGCAATTAGTAGATACATCCAAATTCTTGATGTGCGATAACTTATAAAAATATCTACTAGAAAGTTAGTTGGAAATTCATATTTTCTAAGATTCATAAAGAAGTTTATTGAATCGGTAGTAAATAAAACATTTATATTGTTATCTGCGACAATTTCAATAAATAAATTCAATACTTTTGAATATAGATAACAACATATGAATATGATTACTAAAGCACAAATAAATCTGATTATTAGATGTTTTCTAAGATATTTATTAATAAGCCATACGGGATAAACTAAGATTAAAGCAATTCCCATTTCAAATAAGAATGAACATAGCGGATAAAATAAAGCTAGATAATAGAATATGAAACTTCTTGAAAAGATAATTCCGTATGCTACAAACAGTGGATAAACAAATAATAAACTTGTACCATAATGCATAATAAGTAAGAAAACCATTTTAGAACTTATTATTTGTCCATTACTTACTGGTCTATTGGCTAGTTGTTCAATATCTTTTTCATTAAAGAATAATCTTTTTGCTTGAAAAATATTTGCAATAATTATTAGTATTGATATTACGGTAAGAAATAGGTTCATATAAGCAATTGGTGCTTGATCATATTTACTGATTTTATTTAAAATTGTAGTAAATAGAAAAACTTCAATTGCAATAAAACACGCTATAAATATAAGGGTTACAAGAATAGTTGCAATTCTTCTTGCAATACTTTTTTCTTTTCCAAATAGAAGTTTAAAATCTTTTGCTAAAAGGTTTAGCATCTTTAACCTCCATATGTGTCAAGAAAGATTTTTGAAAGTTGTAATCGTTTATTAGGGTTTTTATTTAAGTCATATAATGCAACAACTTTACCATCATTTATAATGGCAACTTTATCACATATTTTAGATACTAATTCAATGTTATGGCTTGTAACGAAAACCGTATTATTGTGATTTGCATATTCCCTTAACATTTTTTTAAGTTCTTCTACTGCCATTATGTCAAGCCCAACTGTAGGTTCATCTAGAACCCATACTTTAGGGCTATGTATGAGGCTTGCAACCAAACATAGTTTTTGTTTCATACCATGTGAATAATCAGAAATAGGGTTATTTAATTCATCTAAATTTAGTTGTAATCTGTTACAAAGATATTCACTGTTTCTTCTAAAGTCACCTTCAGTCATACCATATATGCTTGCAACAAATTCTAAATAGTCATAACCTGTCATTTCCTCATAACAAGTTGGTTCACTTGCAACGTATCCAAGACTTTTTTTAGCATCAATAGGATCTTTTACAATATCATAACCGTTTAATTCAATTCTACCTTTATTGAATTTTTTAGCGCCAATCATACAATCTATGGTTGTTGATTTACCAATACCATTTCGGCCAATAAATCCAAATAATTCGCCTTCATGAACTTCTAAATTTAGTCCAAGTAGAACTTCTTTTTCACCATATGATTTATATAAGTCTTCTATTAATATTGTGGTTTTTTTAGGTTCTTGGATGTTTTGTTCCATGCGAGTTACCTCCTTAATTTAATAAACCAAATTACATCTTTCGTTTCTTTTTTGAATGTATAAATTGATTTACAATTGTTACAATGATATATATCATTTTCAATTGTTAAGTTTTTATCTTTACATATTGGGCAATATTTTGAGTAAATCATTTTCTTTGCAACTACTTCTTGAAGTTTACTCATTACCCATTTTCTAGCAATTTCTATTTCACTTGCTTGATTGTTGAAGACAAATTCATTTGTATCAACGTTATATAAATTCCAAAGGGAAATTACTTCTGTTGTTATGTAATCTTTATCTTCAACGTATTCATCTATTAATTCACGATCAGTTGATAGAATTAAAAGATGTTTATAGACATTATTGTGATATTTAATTTCTAAACTAATTTTAGAATTTTCTTCATTATCTACTAGTTTTATTTTTTTATCTTGATAGTTAAATACTAGACTTTGATTTTTATCATCAAGCTTAAATTCATTTAATTTAAATACTCTTAATATTTGATAGTAATAATACTTTTTAAAATCAATTTGTAAGTTTTTATTATCTTCATAAATAACAAATTTGCGATAGAATTTATAACATAAATTATATAGTTTGTTTTTTAATAAAATATTTGTGGGTTGTATTTTTCTTAAATTTAAATTAACTTTAGATATTTCTTTGTAAAAAGCTGTATTTTTAATATGTAACATTTTACGTTTTAAACTATCTATTTTTGTTAATGTCTTTTCAATTTTTTCGCTTTCTTCAATAAACAATGCATCAGTTTGCATACTTGGAATAAGTCTTTGATAGAAAACATCATATTTAGTAAGTTCTGTATCAATTAGATGAATTAGCATACCAATGAAGATATTTTCATAAATTTTTAAATCATCAATGTGTTGATGATAATGAATATATTCAGGAACTAATTCAAAATCTTTTTCTTTCCACAAACTTGCATCACGTATTGTTTGTTTTAATGCTTCATTGGTAATGTTGCCAACTTGTTCAGCTCGTTCGATAATATCTTCATCACGGTTAGATATTTGAGGATGAGCAATTATCGAAGTGATAACACTTAAGATAAAGGTTACTTCATCGAAGAATTCATTATCTTTTTCGAAAGAAAGTTCTTGTAAAGATGTAAACTCAATTTCTTCTAAATGAGTAAAACGTTCTTTTACATCATGATACTTTTTTTCGTAATTATTTAGTTGTGTTATCATCTTTTTTAAAAGATTTTCTTCGATGATTTTCATATTGTTATAACCTTCTCATTAAATTTTGAATTGTTTTTTCACTACGTTTTAAAACATCTTTTCCGTATGTTTTATGAATTAAGTTAAGTAATTCTCTTAAAGCATTTTTAACATATTCTTCAAAACGGCCTTCAATTTTGCTAATAACTTTTCGTGAAAGTAAGAAGTCAAGAGCTTCTTCTTTTGTACCACCACATGATACAAATACTGGAACAAGTTCAGATATTTGATTTAAAATACGGTTACCAAAAGTAATATCAAATTGATCATAAATGTAATCACTTATAGTTTGGAATTTTTGATAATCATTATCAGTCATTTGATAACTCTTATTGTTTTTAGCTTCTTGATATAGTTTAGCAAGGGCACTTCTACTAAGGTTAATTGTTGATGCGTCACCATTTACATTAAATGCATCATTACGATTGTCAAAATCAATTGTGATTGCACGGTCATAAACTTTATCAGTAATTGTGAATGTTGAGTCATCTTTGTTTGCGGTACCTACAAAGTATACGTTATTAGGTATTTGAATAACACCATCATCTAATTTTGCAGGAGGGATGAAATTATATGGAAGTTGCATTATTTTTATTTTCCATTCTTCTTCAGGATATTCAAGCACTGATAAGAAGTCAGCAAAATAATATTCAACTCTTGAAATGTTCATTTCATCAAGTACAAACATATGTATCATATCAGGATTATAGTTAGCATGATATAAGCTTGTTAAGAATTCAGTTTCACTGTAAGCTTTAGAGAAATCATTAAAGTAACCGATTAGGTTAGTTTTATCTCTCCATGTTGCTTGGACAGGAACAAATAATAGATTAGCATTGATAAACTTTGCAAAATATCTTGGTAAGCTTGATTTACCTGTACCAGATAAACCTTCTAAAATCATGAAATGACTTGCGGCAAATCCACTTACAAAGAAACGAATTGTATCAATATCAAAATATAATTTTTCTTCTTTGGCAAGATAATTCCTAAATCTTGTTGCAATTTCATTTAATGTTAAGTTATCACTAACAACACTTTCAACCGCATAACCTTCGTATTCTTCATCCATCATTGATAATGCTGGGAATACTTTTTCACGGTCATCTAGTTCTTCTGTTTGACGAATAACACTTGAATTGTTGTTGTCAGTAGCAGCAGGTTGACCAATTCCAACCTCACCACTTACTGTGCCACTAACTTTACTTGATGGTACAGCATCAAAGTTTGAACTAACATCATTTTTAACAAGATCATCGTCATCAAGTACTGGATAGTTTTTATCTTCAAATGCTCTAAATGGTCTATCAACTTGAGTAAAGTTTACAATAAACATCAATATTCCACCAATAAAAGCAAAAGCAAGAATATATATACATGTTGTTATTAATAAACTTTGACCAGTAAATTGATACATTGTTTTGATGCCATTTTTTCCACAAATTAACATACCAACGCCAAATGATAATATAAAGCATACTACTAGTGATGCAAGATAAGATAGAATCATTTTTAGACTATATGGCTTTTTATTGTTTAAAACTGCATATCTTTTTTCGTATAAGAACAATGCTACAAATACAGATATATATATTGCAACAAGTATTAAACTTACATATCCTGTTACACCACATCTTATTGGTTCAAAATTTATTTTTCCCGCAACAAGTGCTATTGGATTCTTTTTACCTATTAGTAGATGAGATCCATCTAGGCATAAACCTACAAATAGTAGTAAGAAAGAATAAAAGAATGCAAGTGATAAAACTATCAAGTTCTTTCTTGTAAAATAGGGTTTTTTCATAAGGTTACTCTCCCTGTTCTTCATTTATTGTAATTTCTTCAGTTTTGGTTTCTGAAGTTTCTTGGTTAGTCAATTCTTTAATCATTGTACTATCCGATTTTTCTAAGTATTCGTTGTTATTTATTTCGGTTTTATCAACAAAACCATTTTCATCAAATTTATACGCATAGCCTTTGTAATAAATTGTTTCAGTATAAATAGCTTTAAATTCATTTAAATTATCTTCATTTTCATATTCTAAAGCTTCTTCAAGTTTTTTGATTCGTTCTTCTTGTACTTTATCCATTTTATTTGCAATGCGATCAATCATTAATAAGCAATATATAAGCGATGATACTGTAATTATCCCCGCATATGATTGTAGGAATAAGATAAACATTCCCACACCACCAAGGCGTTTTCCAGTATATCTACCTATAACTTTATCAAAAGTAGGTTTTTCACCATCGGTTCCTTTTTCGTCGTATATATCTCCTCTAGTAGTATATTTATATGGGGTACTACTGTAATCAATATCGATGATACGGTGAATGGTATTACTACCTTTTGAATTTCTAAACGCGATAACATCATATTTTTTTAAGTCGGTTTCATTGTTCACTTTTTCAAGAATAATGAGATCGTATGTATTAAACTGATTGTTTAATCCTAAACTGTCATCAAATAAGTAACTATTAGCTTCATTTTTGTAACTCATTGAGTTACTTGCAACAACCATAACAGTTCTATTGCCTATCATTGTGACATTGTTTTGAAATCGATTAATCAATGAAAAAATAAACAATGGAATAAGTACCACCATAATAGCATAAAAGACAACTGTACGTATAGTTCCAGTTATCTTTCTGCGCCTTCTAACTTTTTCTTGTTTTTCATAGATTACTTCATCAATTAATTCAATGTCTTTTTTACCTGAATTAAGTTCTGCAATTTGCGAGTTTGCATAACTTTTGTATAATATCGTAAATATTGTTGCGAAACTAAATACCCCGATAACAGTAACTATGATTGAAAGTATTTCAGAAGGAGACATAATTACCTACTAATTAAGTTTTGCAGTAACGACTACTTCGTATGTAGCTGTATCTAATAGTTCATGGAATGCATTTAATACGCTCTTAATGTATGCTGTAATTTTTTCTTCTTGAGTACCACTAAATCCCTTTAGTTCTTCTTCAGTTGGACTAAACGCATCACTGTCATAATATTCACCAGGGTTTTTACCACCAAATTTAGTACCCCATTCAATTGTTATATCATAAGTAAATTTCTTTTCAGTTTCACTTCCACCATCAGTAAGAGTTAGAACAGCTTCTTTTCCAGCACATTCAGGTAAAACAATGTAACCATCAGTAACTGCTTGATTTACCTTATCTTGTACATTCATCTTAATAGTTGCTCCTTTTAAGAATTGTGTATTCTTAATAGTACCAGTTACTGTTACAGTTAATGATTCAAAATTTGTACCATCATTACGAACGCGACCTGTTTTGTCATTTTCTTTCGGTTCAAACTTAAAATCCTTAACTGTTAATTCATCAAGAATAACCTCAATATTTCCTTCTGTAACAGCACCAACAGTCACATTGCCTGATGTAGATTGTTTCTTTTCTTGTGACATTACCCATGCGGCAAAACCTGTAGAGATTAATGCTATAGACATGAATACAATTACACCGAAAAGAATAATTTTTCTCTTATAAGAATTTCTTGTTAACTTTGCCATAATTTAAAACCTATTTAGTTTTATTTGCAACTTGTATATCAAATATAAATGTAATATTATTTAATGCTTCTATAGCAGTTAATTTATCAAATGCTTCTTGTGCAAGTTCATCTGTATAAGTTTTGGCATTATAATAATCGTATGGATTCTTTCCTCCAAAATCTGTACCCCAATTAAAGTCTAATTGCAAATAGTATATTCCATTTCCTTTATTTGTAACTGTTAATGTAGGTAAAGCAACGTATTTAGGGTCATATGTTTCGTTGGCGCAACTAACTGTTCCAGTAATTGCATTATCAGCTAAATTAGAAACAAATTCCCCTCCCTTAGTTTTTACAGTAAGTTCATAAACAACTGTTAATTTTGCAACAGTACCTTTTCCATCATTTGTAAGCCAAGCCTTAGTATTACCCATTGTTGCTGGAGCGCCAAAAGAAACTTTTGCTGAATTATCATTTGAAGTTACTTCTTCACCATTTATTGTAATCCATCTACCAGTTGCTACCAATCTGTTATCAGTTACAGTATCAACTATGAAACTACCTTCTGCTTTTTTAGTAGCATCAGCAGAAATTATCCATGATGCAAAGCCTACCCCAATTAATGCTAGGCAAGCAAGAATACTCAATGTTAATGTTAATGTTTTTCTTTTCATTTTTAAAATAATTCCCTTTCTTAAAAATCTTTCATTTTAATAATACATTATATGAAATTAGTCATCGTATATGACAACTATACATACAAGCATATTATATCACTTTTTAGGCATTTTGTCAATTTTTATCATAATAACGGCGTATTTGTAAGATGGCATTTTTTAGTATATATACTTTTTTTAGTAATTATTGTGTTTTTTAATAATCGATTATTTCCTTGTTTGTTTACTTTGTTGTATGTTATTAACAGGAAAATTTGTTATAATTTACCCATAACTAAATGGAGGTAAAGAAAATGGAATATGGTTATGTTAGAGTATCTACTACTACGCAAAATGTTGATAGGCAGTTAGATGAAATGTTTAAACAAGGTCTTGATGAAAAACAAATTTACATTGATAAGCAAAGTGGAAAAGATTTTGAAAGACCTAATTATCAAAAAATGAAAAAAAGATTGAAAGAAAATGACTTATTAATTATCAAATCAATTGATCGCTTGGGGAGAAATTATGAGATGATTATTGAAGAATGGTCTAGTATTACCAAAGATATTAAAGCAGATATTGTAGTTTTAGATTTTCCACTACTTGATACTAGAACCGATAATAAGAACTTAGTTGGCAAATTTATTAGTGATATTGTTTTGCAAGTTCTTAGTTTTGTTGCTCAAAATGAAAGGGAAAATATTAGACAACGCCAGGCTGAAGGTATCAAAATTGCCAAAGAAAAAGGTATCCATATGGGTAGACCGCCTTATCAAATTACAAGTTATTTTATACAAGTTTTTAAGAGTTATTGTAATAAAGAAATAACTAGTGTTGTTGCCTCAAGCCTATTAAACATTAGTAGGGGTACTTTTATTAAGTATGCGAAGAGGTGTAAAAAAGAAATAGAGATTTGACTATCCATCAAATCTCTATTTTAGTATTTGCTAATAATAATATGGTTTAAAATATACCTTTTTCTCTTTGAAATCTATTGATGTTATTTGATATTTATATTCTTCTAATAAATCAATATTCATTATCATTAAGTAATTAAATTTATCTTTTATCGTTTCTTCAATTTCTTCAAAAGTTAAATATGTTCTATCATTACATATATTATCACATACTTTTGCTATGCTTTCAAATTTAGGAGTTAAAGTAGTATAGTCATTATTTTTTATAATTGGTTCAGTAGATAGAATCCAATTTCTTATGATTTCTTTTATATCATTATGGTTATTACATATTTGATAAATCGCATAAATCGAGGCTTTAAGATTATTAATTGTATTAATCTTGTCATATTTATTTACAATACTTATTAGTTTTTTATCTGTTAATAAATCTTTTTCAATATATTCTACTAATTCTTTATTTTCACCTATTTCAAGAATTTCACATTTAATTTCTTTTATTAGGTTTTCACCTTTTTTAACTAGTTCTAGATTTACATCTTTTTGTAATGCTAGGTTTAATAATTTATTATCTGAAGACTGTATATCTTTTTGATATATATCTTCAAATATTTCTAAATCATTTTTCTCATCATAGCGATAAAACCTTATATCATCATAATTATTAAGATTATTATACCCTGCTAATTGAAATTTTCCAAAACCATTATCCATAGCAATGTTTCTACAAATACTTGGATCAAGTACAAGTATTACTGTTGTGTCAGGATTATTATTAATTGCAAATAAGTTATTAATGTCGTTAATAAATTCTTGTGAGTTTTGATAGGTATATTCTTTAGTTATTAAATTATTCTTAATAATAACTTTACTTGGATAAGTACCTTCTAATAAGTATAATCTAGCTTTCATTTTTTATCACCTAATGATATATTATACCATTATGATTTTTTTAGCAAACAATTCATTTCAAAATATATTATTAGTATAATCTAGTAGTTACTAAGTTAGTAATATCTCCAACAAGACCTTTTTTAATTACTACTATTACGTGGTATGGTGCAACAATGTCAGGAGCAATTAGTGAGGTAGAAATATTTTTTAAAGTTAATTCTACTTTAGCATTTTCTGTGTTTATTTTAATATCTTCTACCGAAACTATTGTACCATATTGTATTTGAGCTGATAGAACAATTAAATCATATTTTTTGAAAAACTCATCATTATATTTATTTAAGGCTAAAGTTGAATACATATTATTTTGTTCAAGCGTTTCACTAATTTGTTCTTTAGTTTTAAAGATCCCTTCATATTCAACACATAAAGATGGCGTTTCATTTCTATAGAATAGACTACCAACATTAGATTCTTCTACATAATATCCTTTTGTGCTTAATAAATCTTCTATTTTAGTTAATTCATAATATCCATTTAATGTTGGTTGCCCTTTAATTATTGTACTATTATTATTTTCATATACCTCAACTACCTCAACTTCCATTTCAACAAAATAAAGTTTATCGCTTGTTTCAAAAATATAATATTCGTAAATATAATATTCGCATGATATTGCGGGCTGATTTGTCGATAATTCAGGTTCATCTTGAATAACTGTATTATAATATGGTTCTGTGATTGTGCAATAACAAGAAGTACCTTTTTGATACACAACTTGTTCAGGTTCACAGCTATTATCAATTCTTATCCAAAACCTTAAATCTTCTTCTAAAACTTTCTTTTCAAATTTAGCATTATTATACTTTTCGTCTTTAATGGTAATAGTATATGATTCAGGGATATTTCCGTAATGCAATGCTTTTGCGGAATAAGTTCCATCTATTTTTTCTTGTTGATTATAGTTAGGATCATTGGGGTTAGTTTTGGGATCAACGCAAATTTTACAACTACTAATGAATAGTGCACTTAAAATGACACATAACAAAATAAATGTTTTTCTCTTCATTTTCTTTTTCCTCCTTTTTCTTCTTTGCTAACATTATATCATTATATTTATATATATTCAACCATTTATTTGAAATAACGGGAAAATCAACCACAAGTAGACTGATAGTATATGTGTATTATTGTTTATTTAAATAAAGACTAACCAGTTTTTATAAAAAATATAGCTATATTTCTTACAATGGTAATTTAAATGCTTATCATATTAATATATTTTCATAGCATTTTATTTATTATTTGAATATTAATATAAACTATGGTATAATTGCTCTATAATCTAATATAATTATTTTAAAAATATTACTTGAGGAAACTTTTAATTATGGATGAAAACAAAGAAAAGAAATCAACTTACAAAGTTGTAGGTTGGACGTGGTGGTCAAATTATGACTATATTGATGCACCATTAACAGATGATGTTATTGAAGCAGTGGCCGAAGAAATTCGTGAACATGGTTATTGCTTTGGTGGCGATGCCCATCAACGTTACGACGGGTGTGTACCTGTTTTGAATACTGGACAAGCAGTACGTTGTAGTATGCGTGAATGGGGTGGAGTAATGGCATGGGCTACTTTTAACGACCATTATTCACTAGACTATATGGGATGGTATACAAATAGTTGTATCTATGAAGAGGACCTTAAATATCCAACCGAAGGTGTTGATGAAAATTTATTCACACATCCTCACTACTTTAAAACAGGAATTACTGATAGTAGATTTGAAAAACTTAAAAACGAAGGCAAAGTTATCGATGTAATAGCAAGTTACGATGAACTTTGTAACATCGATATAAGTGATATTGGTGTATTATGGGCTTATAATAGTACCGTTTATGAGGTAGTATATGGACAAATAACAAAGATTACTAGATTCAATAGTCCTCAAGAATTCATTAATAGTGACCTTTTTAAAGAAACAGATCTTGTTGGCCTAGAAGGTGAAGAACTTATGGAAGCAATTAATAGTTCTAGAAATCATGTACCTGTAACAGATGAAGATGCTATAACTGTATATCAATATGAGCGTGTTGAGGAATAATATATGTTAAAAAAATTAATGCTATTGCTTTTGGCAATAGCATTTTTAGTTGTTAATACTATAAATATTTTTTAGTCTTCCAATGCTGTTATAGGTAAAAAATATATACCCTTATCGCTTTGATATGCAATATTTCCAACACCATATATAACAAACTTAATTAATGGTGCTCTACCACCATTAGCTACAATATCATCACAAACTTTAATTAAATCATTTTCTTCGTCTTCGTCAGAATTTTCTATTTCATCGTTTTCATCTTCTGAATCTAATTCTTTTTCTTCAAATTCATTATCTTTTTCAGACACTTAAATTACCTCCTATACATCCAAATTATAATATTTAACATTATATATTTCCCATCATTTGCAGTATGTGCAAAAAATGCACAAACTGATTCTTCCAAAAGTTCTCCTTCTAAAAAAATATTTTTAATATGCTTGCTTATTACCGATCTATCCCTTTCAAATAAGACGAATATTTGCTCGATATTAATCCATATTGTTTTTTCTAACGGAGAAATATTGACATCTAATTTTACTTCATCATCAACAAACTTAACAATCTCATACTTGTTTATCATTTGTCACCCCTATTAATTCTACACCTTTTAAAATAACATCTATTTCTGTACCTAATGCATTTGCATATTTTACTAAAAAGAAAATAGTTGGGGAATTACTCATATTTTCAAATCTGGTTATTTGTTGACGCATTACTCCCTTTTTATCCGCAATTTCTTGTTGTTATATTGCTTTTCTTTTAATTCTTTATTATTAAAAATTTCTAATACTTTATCTAACTTTTTCATTACTATACCTCAATAATATTATACGATATTATTTATATATTTACATCATCTTTCTTTCTATTTTACTATATTTTAAAAAGTCAGTAAGCATATAACAATAACTGCTATACCCACTGACTAATTTACTTAGTCATATAAAGAATTCTACTGATTTAACAAGCTGTCAAAATTTCTACTGATATCAGCAGATTTTTTAACAGCTATAAAAAAATATCATTTATATTATAAATCAAGTATGATAGTAATATGCTATATTTCAAAATTATATTACCTAAAAAGTAATGATTACATCGTTTGACAAAACCCCCACCCACTTCAAAGTGGATAGGGGTTTTTATCAGTAGAATTTTTGACAGAGCCCAAAGAAAAAAGGTCTGACATAATTTGTATCAACCCTATTACTTCTTATGTGTGGAATAACCTATTTTGATACAATTTGCGTACACCCCTTAAAAAGTGCGTACAGCTAAAATCATAACCCTCTTTTTCTTTGCCGAGTCTCAAGGCTCTGCGAAATCCGCCAATTGTACTTGTTCTCATTCCACCGCTCAAGCGGTTTATCTTTTTTTCTTATTTGTTGGTTCGTGTGAAAACGGATCTACATATTCTTTCGTTGTTTGGTTGTCAAGTGCAATATCTTCATCAAGCTGATGCTTGATGTATTCTTCGATGGCTTTTTTGTTTCTACCTACGGTATCAACATAAAATCCCTCACACCAAAATCTTCGATTTCCATATCGATATTTCAAATTTGCAAATTTATCAAAAATCGTTAAACTGCTTTTACCTTTCAAATATCCCATGAATGATGAAACTGATGTTTTCGGTGGAATCGACATTAACATATGTATATGATCTGGGCATGCCTCTGCTTCTATTATTTCGACTCCTTTGTATGCGCATAGTTGTCTTAAAATTTTTCCTATCTCTAATCTTAACTTTCCATATATTACTTGTCTTCTATATTTTGGCGCAAATACTACATGGTACTTGCGATTCCACTTTGTATGTGATAAACTATTAGTGTCCATATTTGGACCACCTCCTATATAATAAATTCAAAATCTTGGCGGATTTCAAATTTATTATATCACGGAGGCTTTTTATTTTGTTTAAAGCTGTAAGCTTTTTGGAACCACCCGCATAGCAGGTGGTTTTCTATCCTCAAAAGATAATTCACCGAAGTATCTTTTGAGGCTTAAAAAAAGGTCTGACACTTTTCGTATCAAACCATTGCTTTTCTTATGGCTACGATTACCTATTTTGATACAATTACGCACCCCTAATAGATTTTACGCGCCCTTTATTAGCAAAGCTACAACTAATTACTATTTGGCGATGGAATTAAAGTCAAAACCTGCATTTTAAGTAATTTTGCAAGTGCATTTAGCCAATTTTTTAAATATTCTCTTCTTTTTTGATCTTTTGCAATCATAGCCATAAAAGATTCATACTTATCTCCGTCGTCATTTCCTGTCATATGTGTTATTGATTCTTTATAAATTTCAAAAATGCTAATTATATGATTATCAATAAGTTCATAAGTTATCGTATAATCATGAGGGTTTAAAATAGTTTTTGTCATTTTAGAACGAGTTTTTAACGCCTCAGACAATAATATAAGGGGCAAGTTATTCTTATTAGTAGGAGTAATTTCGTCAACCAAATTATCATCAACAAAAAATTGTTCTTTTGTTGAAAAATAATTGCTGTCAGAGTCATATATATTTAAACTTTGCTTAGCTATTAAATCAGTATAGTGAGAAATCATTTTGACATTATTAACAATATAATAATTAACTCCTAAAACAGTAGATAATTTTGAATATGCTAATTGCTTTTCACTAACTTTTCTGCTCCATTTCCTCATTTGATTATCCGAAAACAAAGTCCAGTAATTGAATATATTTATTGCAAAGTACAATTCATATCCTTGTTTTTTTGCCCATTTAACCCTTTTTTCAAAATTTCCACTAGAAATTGAATACTTATTCTCTTTAGTTGACTTAACTTCTATCATTATTTTCTTTCCATCTTTTAATTCTACTATTGCATCACATGATTTTTCACCAACTGCAGTAGTAAACTTTTCATCAATAGGAATAATATTATTTGCCAAATCACATAAATATAAATTACAAAGAAATTCATATTCTTTATTCAACCCTGTTATTCTATTTTCAAAATCTTCTTCAGTTAATCCAAAAGAAGAAAGCAAACTATTAAATTGATCGCTGCTTATCTTCCCCTTTAAGGTCTTCAAACTTTTAATAACATCAACATTAATTTCTGTCATATTCCCCTCCTCTTTTTATAAATTATTTAAAATCCTAAATAGCTTCTCTTTTAGAGTCTTTTCTCTTCGATTCTAGCAAAGTACTCCATTTAATACAATTGAAAGCACATGCTCAATGAAGCAAAAACAGTTTGCACAAGGATTAGATTAATCTATTTTTAATGTTGAAAAATAATTTATAGTTGCAGAACAAATTAATAACACATATTTTGCTTCATCAAACGAAATATCATCAGAATCTTTATTATTTCCATGTCTTATACCATTAACTTCGTTGGTATATTTATATAAACTCTTAATTGAATCCTTTAGATTAACATCTATATCAATTTTGTCGCATATTTGCCCTAAAGCATTACTCAGTACTAACCCTTTTTTCTTAAGAATTATATTGAATAATTGTTCGACTGCTATAATTGCTTCTTTAATTGCATTTTTATAGTCCTTATTAGAACTTTCGCTTAAAAAGTTAATTGCTTTTGAGATTGATTTATTAACTTCATCAAATGGAGTTGAAGCTGATTCTTCTATAGATTTTATCTCTTCCTTGTTTGTAATTTTTACAATCTTATTATCCACAAATCTGTAGCCAATATACTCTTCTTCAAATGTGTCATTCATTTCTTTGAATGTATCATAATATTCATTATAGTAATGATTATGGTTATGGTTATAATAATGTTCGTTAGTTTCATAAACCAAAGAGCAAACAAACTCTATAATCGTTAGAATCACATCATAAGTTTCGGTTTTGAACATTTCTAAAATATCTCTTATCAAATCCTCAAATTTGTTCTTGTATTCATTGTAATAAACCTCATTAAACAAATTTTCAGTCATATATTTGCAAATTTTGTCCTCATCAAATCCTAGATTCTTTATTTGATGATTTAAAATGTTATTAAGAGAGTTAAATAAAACAATTCTAGTATCTTCATCGAATTCATCGACTTGCATGATTTTTGATATTGGTCTTATGGAGTTTCTATCAGAAAAGCCGTTTCTAACTCTAACTTTGTGTTGCTTCGACATTAACGTCCACCCTTCTCTCTATTGCAAGATTTACAAAGCATTTGGCAGTTTGCGTCATCAGTTTTTCCACCCGAATGCCAAGGAATAATATGATCTCCTTCCATCTCTTCTATTTTCCAAACTTTACTTGCTGTTGGTTTGCCTTTAGAAACACATAAAGGACAAATACCATGTTGTCTTGTATATGCTTTTAACTTTTGAGAGTCAGTAAATGCTCTAATATTTAAGTGTTTTTCTAAACCATCTAACACATATTGATAGATACCTTTTTTATTTGTAACTTCATCGTCCAAAAATAAAGCAGCAATTTTATTCTCTAAATCAACAGTATTATAGGTGTTAATATGATATATATCATATAACTCACCCCAGTTAATGCCTTTCATTTCTTTTCTATATTTTGTAAATGTTAATTGGACCCAATCAATAACATTTTTGAAACATGTCCATAATTCATTCGCATTCGGATCATGTTGGTGGTCCGCCATGTACTGCCTTATATCATTGTCTGCATTTGATGCAACCTTCCATGATATAGCGAGTTCTAATATTTCTTGCCTTAGCGGTGATCCGTTAACGTAGTCTTTTGCTAATAAATAAGCAGCACAGGTAGATTTACTAAATTTTGTTTTTGCATCACTTAGCCATGGTCCAGTATATACGGCGTTTCTTAATTCTTGTTTTGTAAGTTGTTCGCCAGCAATGTTTATAGTTTCAAACCATTCTAGTTTTTCTAAATCTGTTCCTTCACAAATATAAACCATACACTTATAATCAAGGATTCTTCTTTGCTCTGTAGTCGTTAGATTGTGAAAATATTTACTATTAAGTGAAAAATCACTATTAACATATTGGCAAAAACTAATAGTTCTTTGTTGGCCATCTAGCACTTCAAATGTTCCATCCTCGTTTTTAACCCAGTACATAACATTCAAAGGAAAACCTTTATTAATTGTTTCCAGAACAGCATTTCTTTTTTGTTCGTTATAAATGAATTCACGTTGATACTTTGGCCTAATATTTAGCTTCCCATCATAGCCAGTAACACCGGCTTCTGCATTATCAATGTAATGTTTAGCAATATCTTCTATTGTTATTTCATTTAGTTCTATTTTCATTATTGCTCCCTCTTTTTAATTATTATTCTTGTATAAGGTACCTGTGGATGTCCATCGGAATCTAGCAAGTATAAATCTCCATCAACAGCGCCTCTTTTTTGAACTCTTTTTCTATATTCTTTATGCTCAGGAGTGTAACCTTTTACGCCGATTTCCAAGCCGGAACTAGATATTCCCAATCCAATAATTTCAAATTGGTTTGGATTATATTTATCTAGAAAAGTTAAAGGCACGCCCATGTATCCATTATAATCACAAGGAATATCTGTATATGTATTAACATTAATAGCATCAAAATTATAATATTTAGGATATTTTTCAGGAGTATAATTTTTATATAAGGTTAAATCATCATTGTGCTTACGAACTGGTAGTGAAGTAAACCAGCATGAAGTCGCAACTCTAACCGCTTTTTTTCCATCAATTATTTTATGATATTTAATAGTATCTTCCGGAACAAAAAAATACATTCCTACATTAAAATTGGTATATCCAGTTCGGATCTTATTTTCTTTAAATAGTTTAAAAATATCCCTGTATCCAAGAGCGTTTGTATTGCCCATAATTATATAGTCTTTTTTATATTCCACTAATTGCGAAACATACTCTCTAAATAAACTAAATGGCGGATTAGTAACTACAATGTCTGCTTCTTTTAAAAACTCAATACATTCAGCAGATCTAAAATCACCATTTCCTTTTAATTTACTTAAAGAGTTTTTGTTATTTTTGATTAAATAATTTACATCCGATAAATCAACAGCTCCGTCTTCATTAAAATCTTTTACTTCGTTAATTTCGATTTTATAAGCAATTCGTTTCTGCTTAACATCATTTTCTTCCATAAAATCGAACAAACTAAGTTGTTCACCAGCAATTGGAGATCCATCAAAACATGTAGCAATTAATTTCTTTAATCCAAGGAAATTAAAATTAATGGCGAAGTATTTAAAAAAATTAGATTCATATGGATCATCGCAATTACATAAGATTACTTTATCTTTGAATAACAATCTATAATAATTTAGTTCCTTCTCTACATCGCTCATTTGAGTGTAAAATTCATCTTCTTGTGCCCTATTTGCTTGTCTTAAATTTGCATTGCCAAAATGTTCTTCTTGAGCATTTTCATTAACAACAACATTTTCGTTTTCTTCACTCATTATTCCTTTTCCTCCAATTTAATATTGTTCTCTTTGCATAGTGCAACAATCTTTTTTTTAACAGAAGTAGTTGGTTTATTTGTTCCATTTTCCCATCTATTAATTGATGCAAATGAGACTCCTAAATATTTTGCAAATTCAGTTTGTGTCATCACAAGTTTATCTCGCAATTCACATACTGCTTTTTGATAATCAATCATATTTGAATTGCTCCTATCATTTATCAAAATTATAGCATTTTTTACTCAATTTGTCTATTTAATCGACAATTTATTTGAACAAAATTTTAAAGTTTATATAGGCATTTTTCATTATTTAAGTTTTAAGTCATATTTCCTCAAATCGTTAAAAAGTTAGGTAATCGTTAAAAAGTTAAATACAAAAATAAAAAAAGACCAGATAATAGTTAAATAATTCACTACTTCTAGTCTCTAAAAAACTGGCGGATAGGAAAATTTTCCCTTTCTGCCAAACAAAAAAGGTCTGACACTACTGTATCAAACCTATGCTTCCTATATGGCGGAAAATGGGGGATTCGAACCCCCGCAGCTGTTACACCCTAATGGTTTTCGAAACCATCCTCTTCAACCGCTTGAGTAATTTTCCATATATCTTCAACATTTTTAAGAAAGTGTTGAAGATATAGACGTTTTTGTATTAAGAATATATGTTACATAACTTGCCACAACTATTTTTATTAAATCTGGTAATATAAATGGTACTACAGCAACAACTAAAGTAGAAGCTAAGTTATTATTACTTTCCACCATATACCAAATGCTACCAAATAAATAACAGAATATTGTTCCAACAAGCATAGCAATAGGATACATCCAAAGTTTATTCTTATTATTTTTTAATAAAAGTGAGATAGCTAGACCCATTAAAATATAACCGAAAATATATCCACCAGTATACCCTAGTAGTATGCTGAATCCGCCCCTAAAACCGGAAAATACTGGAAGGCCAACAGCTCCTATAACTATATATACAAGAATAACTAATATTGTGTTATGCCATACCAATAAAGAAGCAATTATATATATTGCAAAAGTTGCAAGCGAAATAGGTATTACACCGATTGGAAATGATACTGGTGCAAGGATGCATAAGCATGCGGCTAAAAGGCCAATTAATGTTATTTTTTTTACTTTCATGTTTCACCTCTATTGTTAGATAAAAAGCAGGTACATTAGTACCTGCTTTGTTTTTTATCCAAAAATACTTAATAATAATCCTGCAGCAACAGCACTACCGATAACACCGGCAACGTTTGGTCCCATTGCATGCATCAATAAGTAATTTGACTTATCTTCTTCAAGACCAATCTTGTGGACTACACGAGCGGCCATTGGTACAGCAGATACACCGGCAGCACCAATCATAGGGTTGATCTTACCACCAGATAATTTAGACATCAATTTACCAACTAATACACCACCAGCAGTAGCAAAACTAAATGCTATCATACCAAGTAGTAATATCTTAGCAAAGTTAATTGCTTGGTTAAGTTCAGATAACATTGCGGTTGCACCAACAGCAAGTCCTAAGAAAATAGTGATTGCATATAACAATGTTTTTGCAGCAGCATCAACTAAGTTAGGAACACAACCAGATTCTTTAATTAAGTTACCTAACATAAGCATACCGATTAAAGCAGCACAAGAAGGGATTAGAATAATTACAACTACCATTACTACGATAGGGAATAAAATCTTTTCACGTTTAGAAACTTTTCTTGTTTCAACCATCTTGATTTGACGTTCTTCTTTTGTTGTAAGTGCTTTAATAATTGGAGGTTGAATAACTGGAACAAGGGCCATGTATGAATATGCAACAACCGCAATTGATGCGCATAACATTGCACCACCATCAGCGCCATTCAATAATTTATTAGATAAGAAGATAGCTGTAGGTCCATCAGCACCACCAATGATACCAATTGATGAAGCTTCTAATGCATTAAATCCAAGAAGAATAGCTCCAAGGAATGTAATGAAAATACCAAGTTGAGCAGCAGCACCTAAAAGTAAACTACTAGGTCTAGAAATTAGTGGTCCAAAGTCAGTTGTTGCACCTATTCCAAGGAAGATAAGTGGAGGGAAGATTTCCCATTCAATACCTTTGTGGAAAGAATACAATAGACCTAAAGCTTCACCATTTGATCCATCATTATATAGAGATGGAGCTAAATTTACTAATAGCATACCAATTCCAATAGGGATTAATAGATAAGGTTCAAAGCCTTTTGCAATTGCAAGGTAAATTAATACACAAGCAACGATAATCATTATTACACGTAGTAAAAAGCTTGTTAAATCGAATGAACCATCATTTAAAAATCCCATTTGTTTATAGAAATTTTCAAATAATTCGCCAATCATATTTATTACCCGATTATTGCTAATAATTTACCGTTTTCTACAGCGTCACCTTTAGATACAGTGATTGATTTAACAACACCACCATTTGGAGCAACTACTTCATTTTCAAGTTTCATAGCTTCTAAGATGAATAATACATCACCAGCATTAACTTGTTGTCCAACTTTTACTTTAACTTCAAGAATAGTTCCAGCCATTGGAGCATTTAACTTGCAACCTTCACCACTTACAACTGGTGCAGCAGCTTTTGGTTGTTCAGTTTTAGCAGGTGCTTCAATTTTAGCACTTGATTCAGAAACACTTTCTAATTCTACTTCGTAAACTTTACCATTTACTTTAACTTTATATACTTTCATAATTACACTCTCCTATTTAATTTCTTTTATTGAAACAACACGAACATTTTCGCCTGTTTCTTCATGATAGTCAATTGTAGCAACTAAGGCTGCAGCCATCATATCATCATCTTTAATATCTTCCATTGTTAATGCTTTTTCAGCTTTTGTAGCAGAAGCTTGTTGTTGAACTGGTTTTTCTTTTGGAGCAACAAACTTTAATAATGTTACAATTCCACAAAGTAATGCAAGCATTAAGAATACTATAATAATACAAACAAGTGTTACTAATGCAGCATCACCAAATGTGATGAAACGTGCATAAAGTACTTTGGCTTCAGTTGAAGCATTTGTTGTAACTCTTGTACCTTGTTTTAATTCTTCAGTTGAATACCATCCGGCAAATGTTAATCCATCTTCAACCATTGCGGGGAATGAATATTTACCAGTTATATCTTTTTTGCTATTTTCAACATAAATTAATTCGTATTTACCAGCAGGAGCAATTGATCCTTCACGGTAAAGAATTGCACGTTTAGAACTTTCTTCAAGTTGATAATATCCTACAAAAGTGCATCCTTCTTTTTCAGTAGCAACAATTGGAGTATTAGCAATTAAATATACTTCTTTTGTTTCATATTGTTTCTTTTGTTTACAACCAGTAAATGTTAATGCTACAACAGCTAACATTAAAACTGTTAAAATTCTAATAAATTTTTTCATATTTTACCTACCCAATTACTACATCAAATTCTACTACTTCGTCTTCATCCTTTTTAGGATTATTGCGAGCTTCTAAGAATTTTACTGCAACATTTTCAAATAATGCGCAAGATAATACATCTTCATCAGATTTTACTATATCTTTGTATTTTTCTTTCATTGCTTCAAATTCTGGAGCGATATCATCAGCAGGACGATATGTAATTACTGGAGCATCACCAATAATCTTTTTACGAATTTCTTCGTTTACTGGAGCAGGTGCTGCACCATATTTTCCCTTTAGATAATCTTTTATTTCAGCAGGGCACATCTTATAACGTTCACCGCTAATTACATTCATAACTGCTTGTGTACCAACCATTTGTGAAAGTGGAGTTACTAGTGGAGGATAACCAAGGTCTTTACGAACGCGAGGTATTTCGTTTAATACTTCTTCGTATTTATCCATAGCACCTTGACCTTTTAATTGACTCATTAAGTTAGATAACATACCACCAGGTACTTGATATTTCAAGATATTTGGATTAGTAGTCAATGCTTTTGGATTTAAACCACCATTAGCAAGGAATCTGTCTTTTACAACAGTTAGTTTATCACATGCTTGTTTTAAATAATCTAAGTTTAATTCAGGATCGTATTTTGTTCCTTGTAATACATATTCTAAAGCTTCAGTACAAGGTTGGCTAGTACCACCAGAAAGAGGAGATAAAGCAGTATCTACGATATCTACACCTGCTTCAATTGCACGCATTACTGTCATTTCAGCAACACCACCTGTACAGTGAGTATGTAATTCAAGTGGAAGTTTAACACTTTCTTTAATTCTTGTTACAAGTTCGTATGCGGCATTTGGAAGTAAAACACCAGCCATATCTTTAATACAAATTGAATCAGCACCCATCTTTTCTACTTCTTTTGCTAAATTAACATAATAGTCAATTGTGTGTACTGGACTAGTTGTATAAGATAATGCGATTTGGCAATGACCACCAAATTGTTTTTTATACTTATTTGTAGCATCTACAGCACTCTTTAAATTACGTAAATCATTCAATGCATCAAATACTCTTATAATATCTATTCCGTTTTCTAATGATTTTTCAACAAATTTTTCTACTAATTCATCAGAATAATGGCGATATCCTAAAATGTTTTGACCTCTAAATAACATTTGTAATTTAGTATTTGGACAAGCTTTACGAATAGCACGTAATCTTTCCCATGGATCTTCATTTAAGAATCTTAGACATGCGTCAAATGTTGCACCACCCCAAACTTCTAAAGCATAGTATCCAGCTTTGTCTAATAAAGTAGCTACTGGAAGAATATCTTCAGTTGTTAGACGAGTTGCAAGTAATGATTGATGTCCGTCTCTTAAACAAGTATCAACAATTTTTACACCCATTTTATTACTCCTTTTCTATTTATTTTTTGTTTGGTTTCCTTAGTTGAAAAAAAGCAAAAAGTTACAGATGTATAACTTTTTGCGTATTTACGTTTTGTGTGAATATTCGCGTATTTCATATATACATCATGCATATATCTTTAGTATTTTTTTGATACTTGAAAAAAACCAAATTTTTCATAGTTATTATACCACACCTAATTTTTTAATTCAATGTAATTGCTTGCGTTTAAAAAGGTCTATGATATATTCATAGACCTTTTATAACTATTTATTTAAAGCTTGTGATACAGCAACTGCTACTGCTACTGTGGCACCAACCATTGGGTTGTTACCCATACCGATTAAGCCCATCATTTCAACGTGAGCAGGTACAGATGAACTACCAGCAAATTGTGCATCTGAATGCATTCTTCCCATTGTATCAGTGAAACCATATGAAGCAGGACCTGCAGCCATGTTATCTGGATGAAGTGTTCTACCAGTTCCACCACCTGATGCTACTGAGAAGTATTTTTTACCCATTTCGATACATTCTTTCTTATATGTTCCAGCAACTGGATGTTGGAAACGAGTTGGGTTAGTTGAGTTACCAGTAATTGATACGTCAACACCTTCATAATGCATAATTGCAACACCTTCACGTACATCATCAGCACCATAGCAGTTAACTAATGCACGTTCACCGTTTGAATATTTAGTACGGCTTAATTCATGTAATTTACCAGTTTTATAATCGAATTCAGTTTCAACATAAGTGAAGCCGTTGATACGAGAAATAATTTTAGCTGCATCTTTTCCAAGACCATTTAAAATTACACGAAGTGGTTCTTTTCTTACTTTATTAGCTGTTTTAGCGATACCAATTGCACCTTCAGCTGCAGCAAATGATTCATGACCAGCTAAGAATGCAAAACATTTAGTTTCTTCTGAAAGTAACATTGCGCCAAGGTTACCATGTCCTAATCCAACTTTACGGTCATCTGCAACTGACCCTGGAATACAGAATGATTGAAGTCCTACACCAATATACTTAGCTGCATCACTAGCACTCTTTGCATTGTTCTTTAAAGCAATTGCAGCACCAACTATGTAAGCCCAGCATGCATTTTCAAAACAAATAGGTTGAATACCTTTTACTGTATTATATACATCAATACCTGCAGCATCACAAATAGCTTTAGCTTCTTCAATTGAAGCAATACCATTTTCATTTAATGCTTTATTAATTTGATCTATTCTTCTTTCGTAGTTCTCAAATAATGCCATTATTACTGCCTCCTATTCTTGACGTGGATCAATATATTTAGATCCTTCAGCAAATCTACCATATGTTCCCATAGCTTTTTTAACTGCTTCATCAGCATTTAAGCCTTTCTTTAAGAAATCAGTAAATTTACCTAAATTTAAATATTCATATCCGATAATTTGATTTTGATCATCTAATGCTAAACGAGTAATATATCCTTCAGCAAGTTCTAGATATCTTGGTCCTTTTGCTTTTGTACTATACGCAGTACCAACTTGGCTTCTTAAGCCTTTACCTAAGTCTTCAAGACCAGCACCGATGTTTAATCCACCTTCAGAGAATGCAGATTGTGTACGACCATAAATTATTTGTAAGAATAATTCACGCATTGCAGTATTGATAGCGTCACATACTAAGTCAGTATTAACTGCTTCTAATACAGTTTTACCAACGATAGCTTCACTTGCCATTGCTGCTGAGTGAGTCATACCAGAGCAACCAACAGTTTCAATTAATGCTTCTTCAATAATACCATTTTTAACATTTAATGTTAATTTACATGCGCCTTGTTGAGGTGCACACCATCCAATACCATGTGTAAACCCATTGATGTCTTTTATTTCACGTGAATATGTCCATTTGCCTTCTTGAGGAATTGGAGCACAACCATGACTTGCACCAACTTTAACACTACACATTTCTTCGACTTCTTTTGTATAGTTCATGTTCATGTTTCTTTCTCCTTTATTTGACATTTATAAGCTATATTATTATAACCGAAATATAAGTTTTTTTCAAATATTAAGTTTTTTTATTTAATTACTTTAAGTATAAATAGATATATATACCAAGCCATTGAACAATTGCACCCGCTAATACAAAGAAATGCCAAATAAAATGTGATACTTTTTTATCTATGAAAAATGGAATTATACCTAGTGTATAAATTATACCTCCTCCTAAGATGTATAAAAATAAATTGAAATCATTAACAAACATTTTAGGAACAAATATTAATGCACTCCATCCTAGAATAAAATATAAAGGGAAATGAATAAATTTTAATCTTGTTGGTCCGAATACCGCAACAAGAGTAACACCTGTTATTATTATAATCCATTGAATAATAACAAAAATAGTTCCATATATTCCACCTATATAGCACAACAATATTGGCGCAAAACTAGCACCTATTAGTAAATATATTGATGAATAATCAAACCTTCTAAATATTCTTTTTACCTTGCTGCCATACGGAAATGCATGATAAAGAGTACTCATTGTAAATTCAAAAAATAATCCTAAAAAATAAATCGTTGAAGCAATATATTCATTTACCGTATTTGAGTGAATCAACATTAAAACATAAAAGACTATTGATAGAATAGAACCAATTCCATGTGTTACTGAATTACCTATTTCTTCTAATACTGTCCTATATGGTGGATTAACTATTTGTTTTTCTTTGCTTTCTAAATCAATTTCACTTATATACTGATTTCGTAAATTTTTTCTAATGTTTTTGTAATTATTCTTTAATTCTTTTTTTGAAAGTCTGTATTGTTTTTTATGAGCCTTTTTATTTAATCGATAAGTTTTCTTTGTCATAGTCATTCTCCTTTTTGCAATTTAATTATAGATTAGTATTATTATTTTTACAACCTCCTTTTTGTTTTTTTACTATCTAGTAAAAAAAGTTAAAAGAGAGTTATTTTTTATAACTCTCCTTTAAGTAGAATTCTATTATATTTTTTATTATTTTGTCATATCAGTGTTTGTAGGATCTAAAAGTCGCATCATATGGCGATAACTCGCAATGAATGCCCATTCATCAAATTCTTCACTGCTCATTCCATCTTTTAATGCTTGATAGTAATAATGTGCTATTAATTCTAAATGTTCATTATTATTTATATAAAATTTATTATCTTTTATATATGAGAAATTACCTAAATCTATTGACAATTTTATTGATGGTTCTCCTGTAGTATCATCTTCTTCAAATGAGTATTCTATTATTGTATGAAATTTTTCAACTATATCATCACCAATTCTCTCTACTTCTTTTACCTTAAAATATCCAATGGCGATGAGAGTATCTATATCAGCCAATTTCTCATAATCTTCTTTCGAGACAGTTACGTAGATTTTATACTTACTATTTAGTTCTTCAAGTGTTACATACTGACCACTTTTTCCAAGCTTATAGACAGAATATTTTGCTTCTCCTTTATCTTTATCTAAAGCATATGTTCTTTCAATCTTTATTGGAACAATATATTTTTCTGTTTCTTTATCGTATGTTGCTTCTTCTTTTAATAGTTTATATTTTCCAAAGTTATCCAATAGTTTTATGTATTGTGCATTGCCAAAGCTACAATAATTTACTTTTTCATACTTGTATCCATCCATTTCTGAAAATTTATTATAAAAGTAGTTCTTTCCAAGTATTTCAAAAATGAATTTATCACAGTACGTACAAGTATAAATTCCAAATTTACTCATTACATACTTATGTTGTAATTTTTCTCCTTCAGTTACTCCACATCTTGTGCATGTTTTTGCTTGTTTACACGTTGCTTCTTGAAATGTGTGTCCTAATGCTTCTCCCTCTGTTGCGCCACATCTTGAACATGTCTTTGCTTGTGTACATGTTGCTTCTTGAAATGTGTGTCCTAATGCTTCTCCTTCTGTTATTCCGCACTTACTACATTTTTTTGCTTGTGTACATGTTGCTTCTTGGAATGTGTGTTCACATCCTTTTGTAGTTTCCTTTTTACAAGAAATTAAAGTCATTACCATTATAAGTATTAGTGTTAAA
>OGQO01000258.1_pt1 | contig 57693 bp, 52 predicted proteins | sample 1553241 | NCBI WGS metagenome assembly OGQO01 (sample SAMEA2579933, study PRJEB22360) | human gut metagenome | biome: human gut; feature: human-associated habitat; material: faeces | place: Denmark | collected 2008/2010
CCTTTCGGAAACTCGAAGTCCCGGAAGCAAGGTATTCATCAGAGACTTAACAAAAAAAGCAGTCAGTCTGTCATTCATCAACAAACTGGCTGCTAATTTTGTTTATAGTTGTCTCAACCATAAATTAAGCCTCAGAAATTGCTCCGGATGGGCATGTTCCTGCACAAGCTCCACAAGAAATGCAGCTATCTGCATCAATTTCATAATGAGCCTCACCCTCAGAAATTGCTCCTACAGGGCATCCACCTGCACAAGCTCCACAGCTTACGCAATCATCACTAATAACATATGCCATTATAAAGTACCTCCTTTTGATTTAAGTATGGCTTAATTTTAATACAATTCATCTAAAATGGCAACCCCCAAAATTCTCCAAACGCCCTGTTTTACTGGGTTAGGCGCAACTTACCAAACGTACGTTTACGCTCAATATCTTATTTAAACTTTTAAAAAAGTGCGTGTTTTCGACAGTGCTCGGCAAGTAGTTGTGACTAACTCCGTTAATTTGTCAAGGTGATTTATTGATATTTTTTATCATTAATTCAAACTTTACACATTTGAAGCTGCTGCTTGTTTTTCCGGAAAGAACATTATATGATAATAACCACATATACCATAAATAGAAACGAGGACTTCAATGAACAATTATAAATTAACAATACAATATGATGGCACACGCTACAGCGGTTGGCAAAAGCAGGGCAATACTGCTGATACGATCCAAGGTAAAATTGAAACCGTATTGCAAAAATGGCTGAAAGAAGACATTGAGATCCATGGATCCGGCCGCACGGATGCCGGCGTCCATGCCCTATGTCAGGTGGCCAATTTCAAAACATCTGCTGCCTTATCGTGTCCACAGATCATGACAGCGCTTAACCAATATTTACCGCAAGACGTTCGGATCACAAGCGTGACACAGGTAGATCCACGATTTCACGCACGCCTCAATGCTAAGCAGAAACACTACCGTTACCAAATTGACAACGGCTCTGCCGCTGAAGTGTTTGAGCGAAAATACATGACTCGCTTTGCAGATACGGACTATTTCTATAAATTATGCAGACAAACCGGTCACTTATCCGCCACATTTGGCGATAGTTCTGTCAACACGGATATTTCAAGACCTTCTGAAAGAAACAATGTAGCATCCAACAACACAATGCCGCCTCAAATAATATACGATTTGGAAGCGATGCAGAAAGCCGCTGCCCTGCTGTGCGGCGAACACGATTTCAAAAGTTTTTGCGATAATAAGCGTATGAAGAAGTCAACCGTCCGTACAATTACGAATCTGACCATTCGAAATGAAAATAACAAGATGATACTTGATTTTTATGGGAATGGCTTTTTGTATCATATGGTACGCATTCTGACCGGCACTTTGTTAGAAGTTGGCATTGGGCTAAAAAGTCCTGAAGATATCCCTGCCATTCTACAGGCACAAAAAAGAGAGGCAGCCGGTTTCACTGCCCCTCCACAAGGATTATTTCTTATGAATGTTACTTATTAGCTGTTCTCAGCAAATGCATCCAAGATAGTATCTGCTGACACTACTCAACTAATGCATCTAAGACAGGCCTTGCTGACGCTACTCAACTAATGTATCTAAGACAGGCCTTGCTGACACTACTCGACTAATGTATCTAAGATAATATCTGCTGACACTACTCAACTATTTCATCTAAGATGGCGCCTGCGACTTCCTCTTTTGTCATTTTCGGCAGCTCGCGGGCTCCTTCTCTTGTGATCAAGGTCACCACATTTGTATCAACGCCAAACCCGGCTCCTTCTACTTTCAAGTTGTTCGCAACAACCAGGTCCAAATGCTTTTTATCCAATTTTTTGCGGGAATTTTCCAACATATTCTCTGTTTCCATAGAAAATCCGCATAAGATCTGTTTCTCTGTGCGATGTTCTCCCAAATAGCCCAAAATGTCTTTCGTGCGTGTAAGTGCGATCGCTGCTTCCCCATCTGTCTTTTTGATCTTATTGTCTGCTACAGTAGCAGGTGTATAATCGGCCACTGCAGCTGCTTTGATAATAATATCCTGCTCTGCCATACGGGAAGTAACTGCCTGAAACATGTCTTCTGCGCTTTCTACCGGAACGACATCTACAAAGAGCGGCGGTTCTAAAGAAACCGGTCCGGACACAAGTGTCACGTGCGCACCTCGCTGCATAGCAACTCTCGCAAGCGCATATCCCATTTTACCTGTGGAATGATTAGAAATAAAGCGTACCGGATCAATTGCTTCGACGGTCGGTCCGGCAGTAACAAGTACTTTTTTGCCTTCCAGATCCTTTTCGAAGCGAATCTCACGTAAAATATATTCCAATAAAACTTCTTCCGATGGGAGCTTACCCGCTCCAACATCTTTACAAGCCAGATATCCAACTGCCGGAGCAATAATTTCATAACCATAATGACGAAGTTTCTCCAAATTATCTTGAACGATTGGATTTTCGTACATATTGGTATTCATCGCCGGAGCAATGATCTTTTTACATTTGCATGCCATGACAGTTGTTGTCAACATGTCATCCGCAATGCCGCCTGCAATCTTTCCAATAACATTCGCAGACGCCGGAGCGATCAACACCACATCCGCCTGTTTTGCCAGCGCGACGTGCTCTACACTATATTGAAAATTGCGGTCAAATGTATCAACCAGACATTTGGTACTTGTCAATGTCTCAAATGTGATCGGATTAATAAAATTGGTCGCATTCTTCGTCATTAATACGTGTACCTGCGCATGCATCTTCACAAGCATACTTGCCAGATTTGCGATCTTATATGCTGCAATACTCCCTGTCACACCGAGTACCACCGTTTTTCCTTTAAGCATCTTTCTTTCCTCCATGCGATATCTGTCTACCACATCGTTTCAAACTAATTCGTTATTACACCTTACTGCACCGGGCCAAGCTAATTCGTTATCCCGCCTTACTGCACCAGGCCAAGCTAATTCGTTATTCCGCCTTACTGCACCAGGCCAAGCTCTCCGTGCTTCTCATAACGCGACACTTGATGAATCTTATTTTCTTCATCCACAAAGACCACCTTTGGCCGATGCGTTTTGGCTTCTTCCGGGGTCATTGATGCATAACACATAATGATCACATGGTCACCCACCTGAACCTGTCGTGCTGCTGCACCATTTAAGCAGATCATTCCACTGCCGGCTTCACCACAGATCGTATATGTCTCAAAACGATTGCCATTCTCTACATCAACAATCTGTACCATCTCATATTCTAAGATCCCAGCCGCATCCATCAGCTCCGGATCGATCGTTATACTGCCAACGTAATTCAGTTCCGCCTGCTTTACAACCGCACGGTGAATCTTTCCTTTTAGCATCGTAAGTTCCATAAGAATCCTCCATTCTTTTGCTTTGCAAAGTTTTTCTCAAAATCTCCGCATAATTTTTTTACTGTCGTATCCTGCACCTCAACGCTACTTTTCCGTAATAAAATTATCGATCAGACGTGTCTTTCCAATATATACAGCCATTGCCACAAGAACCGGCTCCTTAACCGTCTCTACCGGCTCTAATGTATTCCAGTCAACAACTTCTACATAATCAACCTTTGCAAGAGGTTCCGTTGCAATCTCATCCAAAATGATCTGACGGATCTTCGCTGCATCTGCCTCACCCGCCTTCAAGGCTTCCTTACCCTTTGCCAAAGACTTGCTGAGGATCAGCGCTGCTTCACGCTCCTGTGCACTTAAGTACGTATTGCGGGAACTCTTAGCCAATCCATCCTCTTCTCGAATGATCGGGCAGCCGACAATCTCAATACCAAAGTTCAGATCACTTACCATATGACGGATCACTGCAAGCTGCTGTGCATCCTTCTGCCCAAAATATGCTTTGTCCGGTACAACAATGTTAAACAATTTGGACACAACCGTGCACACACCGCGGAAATGAATCGGTCTTGTTTTGCCACAAAGACCACCCGTCAGCGTTGTCATATCAACAAAAGAAGAAAAATCCTTGTGGTACATTTCGCTTGGATCCGGATGGAAAATAAGGCTTGCACCTGCTTTTTCACAAAGTGCTGCATCACGATCCATATCACGTGGATAGCTTTCCAAATCCTCTGATGGGCCAAACTGCATTGGATTTACAAATACACTGACAACGACACGATCATTTTCTGCAACCGCACGGTCGATCAAACTCTTGTGTCCTTCATGGAGATATCCCATTGTTGGGACAAGACCTACTGTCAGTCCCTCCTTACGCCATTGTTTTACCTGCTCTCTGACTTCCGCTATTGTCTCTACTATTTTCATGATCCCATGTCCTTTCTGCTCTCAATTAATACAATTTATCTAAAACATCATCGCTGATCTGGAACGTATGCTCCTGTGCCGGATAACTTCCTGCTCTCACTTCATCGCCATACGCCTGAAATGCTTCTTTCATAACGCTTCCGACATCTGCAAAACGCTTTACGAACTTCGGCACATAATCCGAAAACATACCTAACATATCCTGATAAACCAAAATCTGTCCGTCACATCCTGCACCCGCACCAATACCGATCGTCGGGATTGTCAATTTCTTCGTAATAATAGAAGCTAATTTCGCCGGAATGCATTCCAATACAACCGCAAAAGCACCTGCTTCCTGTACAGCCAAAGCATCCTCGATCAGCTTTTTAGCTGCCTCTTCGCTCTTGCCCTGCACTTTATTACCGCCAAATGCATTAATAGACTGCGGTGTCAGTCCCAAGTGTCCCATAACCGGGATACCCGCTGCCGTAATTGCCTTTATCTGTTCTACAACAGCAGCTCCACCTTCCAGTTTTACAGCGTTTGCGCGACCCTCTTTCATTAATCTGCCGGCATTCATAACCGCATCATAAACCGATGTCTGGTATGACATAAATGGCATGTCAACTACAACCATAGTATCTTTGGTTCCTCTTGCAACGGCTGCTCCATGATGGATCATGTCTTCCATCGTCACAGAGATCGTATCCTCATAACCAAGAATAACATTCCCTAAGGAGTCACCCACCAAAATACCGTTAATGCCTGCTTCATCCATTAATTTTGCGGTGGAATAATCATATGCGGTGAGCATCGTTAATTTCTCACCTTTTTCTTTTGCTGCCTGAAATGTACTTACTGTGTTTTTCATGTTTCGTCCTTTCCGGATATCCGCTGCTCTTCAGTCGGATTCCTATCACTTAACTCAAAAAGCTGTCGCATGGCGGTATCATCTCGTCCTTTATATTTTTGTTCTGCGATCTTAACCAATACTTTGCCAAGCACTCGGTACACTTCCCCCGCCTCGCTGTCTGCCAAGGCGTCTAAGTGTTTATGAACCGTTTCTGTATCACCACGATCAACCGGTCCTGTCAGAGCCGCTACCGGTCCCTTGTCCAACATATTGGACACATTACCCATAACAAGCGGACGAAGCAATCCAACGCTGTCCTCTCGTGCAAAACCACACTGTTCCAACAGATCCAACACAGTTTGAAACAATGCAATCATATCATTGCTCACCATCGCCGCCGCCGCATGATATTTTACCTTGTTCTCTGCCCGCAGATAAAGCACGGTATGTCCTAATTCACGAAACATCTGTGCCAGTGGTTCATATGCTGCCGGCATTCCCTCTGCCACCAAATAAGCAGTTGAAAAATTTTGATAGGAAGTAAATCGATCGCTGAACGCGTACATCGGATGAATCGAACAACCAACAGCTCCGGTCTGCTCGATTCCAGAAAATACATTAGATGACAAAGAGCCACTACAGTGGCACAAAATTTTACCTGTTAATTCGTATCCGGCAATGCAATCCCATACTTCACTGATCACGCCATCCGGCGTCGTGATCATCAGGGTGTCGCTCGCTTCTACAATATCCTGCAATGATTTATAAACCGTTGTATCGGTAAATTCTGCTGCTTGCACAGCACTCTGCGTAGTTTTACTATAGAAGCCCGACACTTCTACACCGGCGTCACCGAGGTATTTTCCCATCGTTACGCCTACACGGCCTGCTCCAATAATACCAATTCGCATATCATCAAACCTTTCTATGCTCTACGCACTTGTCTCTGATGCAGTTTCTCTCGAATACCGCTCATTCCTTGTGCCATTGTAATTGCCATAAAGATCACTTAACATCTTTCCTCATTATACAACCGCACAATTAGACAAATAATAGCACAGTCTCTTTTTTTTGTAAAGAAGTTAACTGCCTCCGGTATGTTTTGCTCTGCAAGAATTGCGAATGCTTTTACCTTATAGGAAACGAGAAGTTTCCTATAAGGGTTAGGGTGTCAAAAGTCCATTTTCATGACGGAGATATTTTTTGAAGATTTGCGCTACAATATCTTGAGGCGATGCGGCGCATCGTTGATAGATATTGTGGTCAAAGATTCGAGAAAATAGCCCGTCAGGGAAATTCAGACCTTTTGACACCCTAATCCTATAAAGTAAAAAAATGCAAGAAGCAGGGCTTACGCCCTGCCTCTTACATTACGTAATAATGCTTTAAGTACATGTAAAACCAGCCTCATAGAAGAGACCAATTCCTTTTTCTACAATTACGAAACAGTTCTAAAACAGTTCCGTTGGCCTGTATTATAGAAAAATATCTGCACAGAAAGGAGCAAAATTATTTCTGAGGACCTGCAGCAACAAGTGCCTTACCAGCCTCATTACCCTCGTACTTGGCGAAGTTCTTCACGAATCTGCCTGCAAGATCCTGAGCCTTAGCTTCCCAATCAGCAACATCTGCATATGTGTCACGAGGATCTAAGATTCCGCTGTCAACACCCGGAAGCTCTGTAGGAACTTCGAAGTTGAAGTGTGGAATTGTCTTTGTTGGAGCCTTGTTGATGTCTCCGCTAAGGATTGCATCAATGATTCCACGAGTATCCTTGATAGAGATACGCTTACCAGTACCATTCCATCCTGTATTAACAAGATATGCCTTAGCACCACTCTTCTCCATCTTCTTAACAAGCTCTTCAGCATACTTTGTAGGATGCAGCTCCAAGAATGCCTGTCCGAAGCAAGCGGAGAATGTAGGAGTTGGCTCTGTGATTCCACGCTCTGTACCTGCAAGCTTAGCTGTAAATCCAGACAAGAAATAGTACTGTGTCTGCTCAGGTGTCAAAATAGATACCGGAGGAAGTACACCGAACGCATCTGCAGAAAGGAAGATAACGTTCTTAGCTGCTGGTGCAGAAGAAACAGGACGAACGATGTTCTGGATATGATCAATCGGATAAGATACACGAGTATTCTCTGTTACGCTCTTATCTGCGAAATCAATCTTACCATTCTCATCCAAAGTAACGTTCTCAAGAAGAGCGTCACGCTTAATTGCATTGTAAATATCCGGCTCGGACTCTTTGTCAAGGTCAATAACCTTAGCATAGCAGCCACCCTCGAAGTTGAATACACCGTTGTCATCCCAACCATGCTCATCGTCACCGATCAAGAGACGCTTAGGATCTGTAGAAAGTGTAGTCTTACCTGTTCCGGACAAACCGAAGAAGATTGCTGTGTTCTTGCCGTCCATGTCTGTATTAGCAGAGCAGTGCATAGAAGCCATACCCTTAAGTGGGAGATAGTAGTTCATCATAGAGAACATACCCTTCTTCATCTCACCGCCGTACCATGTATTGATGATAACCTGCTCACGGCTTGTGATGTTAAATGCTACTGCTGTCTCAGAGTTTAATCCAAGCTCTTTGTAGTTAGATACTTTTGCCTTAGAAGCGTTGTAAACAACGAAATCCGGCTCGAAGTTCTCAAGCTCTTCTGCAGAAGGCTTAATGAACATGTTTGTTACGAAATGAGCCTGCCAAGCAACCTCAACGATGAAACGGATAGCCATGCGAGTGTCTTTGTTAGCACCACAAAATGCATCTACTACATAAAGTTTCTTATTAGAAAGCTCTTTCTTAGCAAGATCTTTCAAAACTGCCCAATTCTCCTCAGAAAGTGGATGATTGTCATTAGCATACTCATCAGAAGTCCACCATACAGTGTCTTTAGAGTTCTCATCCATAACGATGTACTTATCTTTAGGAGAACGACCTGTATATACACCTGTCTTTACGTTAACTGCACCAAGCTCACTCTCCTGACCCTTCTCATAGCCTGTGAGATCTGCCTTAGTCTCCTCCTCGTATAACAACTCATAAGAAGGATTGTGCACAATTTCAGTTGTTCCAGTGATTCCATACTGTGTTAAATTAATTTCTGCCATCTTGAATCTAACTCCTTTTCTTATAATATAGTGTGATAACATTGCGGCTGTCATGCCTCTTTCCCGCATAGATCAAGCATTTGCACGCTGTCCCTGCAGTGGACCTTTTTCAGCCATCGCAACCATTATACATGATTTGTCAAGAAAAAGCACTAAAAAAATAAATTTTATCCAAAAAAAGGCAAATTGACGAGAAACTTTATCGACAATCTGCCTTTTTTATGAATTATTTGGCAACGGTTCGATCTGTTGGATCGTAGTAGCCGCGCTTTGACTTCTTGATCTTCTTTGCCTTTGGTTTCTGAAATGGTCCTTTGGAAAATTTATCTCGAATCGTCGTTGTCGACTGATGTGCATGATCGTAAATCCATTTGGCATCCTCCACCTGCAGACGAATACAACCATGCGATGCCGCCTTGCCAAGCTTGCGGTATTCTGCCGCTTGCAAAGAATAGTGATTGCCCAAACGATCATAGGTTACTGAATGGAACATGTAAGGGCCCGAATATCTGGTCGCATACTGGCCGTTCGAATTGTAACGCAGCACATGCCACCGTCCGGAACGACTCAAAGAATATGTCCCCTTACGCGTTGTGTGCCCGCTCATGCCCACCGAACAAACCATTGCTTTGACCGGAATGATGAACCCCTTTGCACCATCTTTTGCGTAGATCGTAACCATATTATCCCGCAGGCTGACTCTGATCTGATAACGTGCTTTACTGCCGAGCTTTTTGGTTGGATCAGACCGACGGCCTTTCTTATCAAAATACAACTTATATTTTTTGCCTTTGATACGCACATATTTCCAGCCATTACATACAGCATAACCGCTCTTTTGGCTAAAGAAATAATAGTCTTTTTTGATCTTGCGGTAGCCCTTCAAACGATTTCCTGCACTGTTATTATAGTATTTATAAGTTTTGCTGCCTTGCGTCTCCGTATGCCAGCCCGGTGAATTATCAGATTCCTGTTCCTCCTCAAGAATATCAAAATCCTGCTCAGCTGCGGCCGCAAGGCGAGTTAATGGATCGGCCTTCTGACTTTCTGCTGCCACACTGCCGGCACTATCGGAAATCATATAATGATTTGTTCCTATGCAGACACCTGCTGCCAGTAAAACGCTGCACAATCCCACTATAATTCGATTATTTTTAAATACTTTTTTCAAATCAGTTCTCCTTATACTTTTCTCTCATCATTGTATCAATAGTGTTTATATCATATCATCTCTAATCTTTTCATACAACACAAATGTCATATAATTTCATCCGGTCAACCGCCAAACCTGTATTATATATTTACGATGCAGCCAGACGATCTCTTGCCACCACAAAAGGCACCTCCCCCAACGATAGGAAAAATGTGTGAAATCTCTTGTCGCTGTATTGTTTGCCCCATTTCGCCTTCGCTTGTTTCTGCAAATCAATAATCTCCAAATATCCGAGCGTATACTGCATATATCCCGCCGGTTCGGCAACAACTGCATCAAATATCGTCCGACAGGCCGTCTTGTCATAGCCAAAATCCGTCAGATAATCTCGCACTTCCGCCTCTGTCCAGCCATTATAATTAACCTCCAGATCAACCTTTGCATAAATCGCTAACGTAAGCAGCGTATTTGTTTTCAAAAAACTTGCCACATTTTTCGTCAAACCTGCCAGAGAATAACTGTACAATTCCGCATAAGTCCCCCATCCTTCTGTGTAACCGCCGATGTTCACGACGCTCCGCACCGGCAAAGGATTCTGCGACTGGTAAAAACAATTTTGATATAAATGCCCCGGATAGCCTTCATGTGCAATCGTTGTAAACGCTTTCGTAAGGTCATACTTTGCATTCCCGTTCAAATAAATCACATTGTCCTGATATGCATCTAATGGTGTTGTCAAATAAAACGCCGGACTAATATGTTCTTCTAACGATTTGTCAACATACTTCATTTGACAAGACACTTCCGACGGCAGATCAGGAAATGATTTCTTGATCTGTTTCTTTAGATACTGCAATGTTTTGTCCGGCTCCTCTTCCGGGTATTTTACAGATAACGCTTTCTCATAAATAGAACCGTCCTTGACCAACAAATCGGACATTATATTTTTATTATCTTCAATCGTTTGATCCAATAATTTTAAAATATTTTTCATACTTCGATCAGTTCCCACCATTGAACGAACCAGATGCTGATAATATGCTTTTCCCTTCGGCAAATTGCAAAGACCTTCCTGATTTTTGCCGGTATCTGCCAATTCTTCCAAAGCTTTGATCAGCTTTTGATAAGCAGGGATCACGTTCTGCAGCACCGCGGAACGATTGCGTTTTGCATAATCTGCTTTCTGCTCCGCCGTAAGCGTCAGACCGCTCAGTCTCTCCGGAAAAGTCGTGATCATAAAATTCTTCTCCGGCAGTGCAACAAATTCCTTGCACTGCGTTATAATATCTTGCGCCGTGCGCTTGCTCATAAATAAACCTTCTTTGGATCTTTGTTGCTCAAATGTAATAATTTCATCAAAATAATCCGGAATTTTCTGCAACAGCTGAAGATAAGTATCAACACTCTCTTTGTCCCAAAAGTGGTACTCTGTGAGTATGACCGGAAGCTGTGTCTGTGTCCCTGTTGTTGGACTCAACGGTTCCTGATATTCGTCTACATTATCCCCTGACAGATCTTGTTTCCACACCGTATGTAAAACGTCATACGCCAACTGCTGCTCTTCATTTAACTTGTCATAATCATAACGCTCTAAAACTGCCAGTTCGTTTTCTGTCAGCATCCGTGCATTTTGCATTGCCTCCTTCGTATAATGCCCTAACGTAGGTTTCACATTTTTTATCCCATAATCCGTAGGATTTTTTAATGTATAATTTAATGTGATTCCATCACTGGTCACATTTTCCCGAAACACCTCTTGCAAAAACTGTTCAAAATCTGCACGAACCTCCTTTTTGCTTCGCGAATCATGAACGCTCGGATGCGACAATACATTGTCATCCTCCATCGAATAAATCGATGTTTTCCATCCCTTTTGCTGCCTGCCATAACACAACAATGTGCCACATGCTACAATGACAAGAAAACAGCTTACCATAATCTTTGCCGCTGTTTTTTTTGCATAAAACCGCTGTTTGCTTCTTCCTACATATTTTGCCATCTACTGAATGCCCCCACATTTATATTGCTATTTATAAAATTCTGACACTTTCCATCTCAGGAATACTTTCACAACCACATATCCATTTTGCAGCCAACAAACTAAATTGTTCTGCCATCAGGGGGCTAAGACAATTGCCGCAGAACGCAAAGTTTTTGTGTGATTTCTTATTTTGTTTAGTCTCTGATGAATACATGCCTGAAGGAATGTCTGAGATGTCCCGGTTTAGCAAGGTATCATCCATTTTTGGACGGGACGCTTTCGCTACGATGCGCTACGTCACGTTACTTAATGTCTCTGAAATACGAGACATAAGTAACGACGAGCGCAAAGTCCCTTTCAAAAATGATGAATACCTTGCTTCCGGGACTTCGAGTTTCCGAAAGGCATGTAAATCATACATCAGAGACAACAAAATTTAGAAATCACTGTGAAAACTAATTGCGGCAAGGCAATTGCTATAGTTTTTTGATGGCAGTATTCACTATATAGCAGTTGCAAAATATAATCAAACCATCGACATAATAAGCAATATGTGGTTGTGTGGGATAATGAGGTATGGGAAGTTTGAAGATATTATTTAACAGCATTTTCATCCATCAATTTCTGATATGAATAGAATCGAAAGAATTGATTGAACAGATGGTATGAATTGTGTTAATATAGTATCGTTGGAAAATAAATTATTCATTACAAACGAATTTAGGAGGTTACAAATGTCAGAGAATACTTGTCTCGAGAAGCAGCCGCTTTCTCAGGAAATGCTTGACAAAATGGACGCATATTGGCGTGCCGCAAACTATTTATCTGCCGGTCAGCTCTATCTTTTGGACAACCCATTGTTAAAAGAGCCTTTGACCATGGATCAAATTAAGAAAAAAATCGTAGGTCACTGGGGAACTGTTCCAGGACAGAACTTCGTATATGTACACTGCAACCGTGTTATCAAACGTTATGATCTTGATATGATCTTACTTTCCGGTCCGGGACACGGTGGAAACTTCATGATCGCTAACACATATCTCGAGGGATCCTACAGCGAGATCTATCCTAATATCAGCCAGGACGAAGAGGGTATGAAGAAAATGTTCAAACAGTTCTCATTCCCATGTGGAGTACCTAGTCACTGTGCACCAGAGACTCCTGGTTCTATCAACGAGGGTGGTGAGCTTGGTTATTCTATCGCTCATGCTTTCGGTGCTGTATTTGATAACCCGGACTTGATTGCTACTGTTATCGTTGGTGACGGTGAGGCAGAGACCGGACCACTTGCTACTTCTTGGCAGTCCAACAAGTTCTTAAATCCTATTACCGATGGTGCTGTTCTTCCTGTTTTGAACTTGAACGGTTATAAGATCAGCAACCCTACTATCTTCTCACGTATTCCTCGTGAAGAGATCGAGAGCTATTTCGTTGGTTGTGGTTGGGAGCCAATCTTCGTTGAAGGTGACGATCCAATGACAATGCACAAATTAATGGCTGAGGCTATGGATGAGGCAATTGAAAAGATTAAGGCTATCCAGGAAAATGCACGTAAGAATAATGATCCGGAGCGTCCTAAGTGGCCAATGATCGTTCTTCGTACACCAAAGGGATGGACTGGTCCTAAGGTTGTAGACGGACAGCAGATCGAGGGATCTTTCCGTGCGCATCAGGTGCCGATCACAATGGAAAAACCAGAAGAGCATTTACCACTTCTTCAGGCTTGGTTAGAAAGCTACCATGCAGAGGAGTTGTTCGATGAGAAGGGTCGCTTGATCCCAGAGCTCGCAGAACTTGCTCCAAAGGGAGATGCACGTCTTGGTGCAAACCCTCACGCAAATGGTGGATTGTTATTAAAAGACCTTCGTCTTCCAGACTTCCGTACTTATGGTATCGAAGTTGATCCTGGTAAGACAAAAGCACAGGATATGATCGAACTTGGTGGATATATCCGTGACATTTTTGTATTAAATAAAGAAAATCAGAACTTCCGTATCTTCGGACCGGACGAGAGTATGTCCAACCGTTTATACAAAGTATTTGAAGCAGAGAACAGAGATTGGAACGCTGAATTACTGGACACAGATGACTGCTTATCCAGAGGCGGACGTATCATGGACGGTATGTTGAGTGAGCATATGTGCGAGGGATGGCTCGAGGGTTATCTTCTCACAGGTCGTCACGGTTTCTTCGCTAGTTACGAAGCATTTATCCGTGTCGTAGATTCCATGGCTGCACAGCATGCAAAATGGTTGAAAGTATGTAACCAGCTTACTTGGAGACGTCCTATCGCTTCCTTGAACTTCATCCTGACTTCTAACGTATGGCAGCAGGATCACAACGGATTTACACATCAGGATCCGGGATTCTTAGATCATATTGCTAACAAGAAAGCAGACGTTGTTCGTATGTATCTCCCACCAGATACTAACTGCTTACTTTCCTGCTTCGATCACTGCGTAAAGAGCAAAAACTATGTAAACGCAATCGTTGCTTCTAAGCATCCAAGTTATCAGTGGTTAAGCATGGAACAGGCTGTTAAGCACTGCACACAGGGTGTTGGCATCTGGGAGTGGGCAAGTAACGACGAAGGCGAAGAGCCGGATATCGTTATGGCATGCTGTGGTGATACTCCAACACTTGAGACCATGGCAGCAGTTACCATCCTTCGTGATGAGCTTCCAGAACTTAAGATTCGTGTTGTCAATGTCGTTGACTTGTTCAAACTTGAGTCTAACCACAAACATCCACACGGTCTTAGCGACAGTGAATACAATGCAATCTTTACAACAGACAAGCCGGTAATCTTTGCATTCCATGGTTACCCAACATTGATTCACGAGCTTACTTATCGTCGTGACAACCAGAACGTATCTGTTCATGGTTATCAGGAAGAGGGTACGATCACTACTCCATTCGATATGAGAGTCCAGAACGAGATCGATCGTTTCAACTTGGTAAAAGATGCGATCATGCATTTACCACAGTTAGCAAACCGTGGTTCCTACCTCATCCAGAAGATGAACGACAAGCTTGTTGAGCATAAGCAGTATATCGCTGAGTATGGTCAGGATCTTGAAGAAGTTCGCGATTGGGAATGGCACACTCCAGAGGATAAATAATCCTTTGCGATACGCAGCCAATTTCGTTAAGAAAACAACGCCCCTGCAGGAGTTTTGCTCTTGCAGGGGCGTTTTCTTGTAGAATAGGAAAATGCTGTTTTATAATTGACTGAAATGTTCCAACATAAATTTTCGAAATGTCGTTGCCGCAATACTTTGAGGATACTCTGTATCATATACAAGGGAAATACGACGATGCGGCATTTCATCCGGAAAGTGAATCTGAAAGACGCTTCCCATATCCAATGCTCCTCGCACAAACTCCGGTGGCAAAAAGCCAATACCCAAATTGTGTTCAATCGCAGGCAGGATCAAATCTGTCGTAGCCAGCTCGATCGCAGGCGCAAAGGGAAGCCCACGCTCCGCAAAATATGTATTCAAAAAGTTACGGGTAATCGTCCCCGTCATTAAGCTTACCCACGGATAACGACATAATTCTGGCAAAGAAGTTGTCTTTCCTTTCAGATGGCTGTACTTTGTACCGCCAATCAAAATATCTGTATAGGAATGCACCGTATGTACGATCAACGGATCCTCCATGGCAAACGGTATTGACGAGATCATTGCCATATCAACCTGTCCCTGTTTTAACGAGATGACAGATTCTCTGGAACTATTGTTTAATATACGAAATGTAACTTTTGGATGAAGTTCACTAAACGCTTCCATCGCCTGAAGCAAGCAGCAGTGTAACGCCGTCTCTGTTGCACTGATCGTAATGGAACCGCCATCTAATGACCGTAAATTGCTAAGATTCTGCTCTCCCTTAAAGAACTGCGCACAGCCTGCAGATATATATTGATAAAAGGTATTTCCTTCGGAAGTTAATTCCATCCCCGATTTACTACGAACGAACAATCTGCATCCCAACATATCCTCCAGCTTATGAATCGTTCTTGTCACCGCCGGTTGGCTGGTCTGCAAAGCGGCTGCCGCTTTTGTCAAGTTACCATATTTTGCCACATAATAAAAAATGCGATAATACTCAAAATTTGAATTCATGGTATACCTCTCTAAAATACTAGGATATCACGCCAGTCTTACTGCAATGAATAGTAACCGTTTTGGTATACTGCTGTGATACATTCGTTGCATGTACTGCTACTACTTTCGCAGAAGCAGAATTGCCCTTTTTAGAGGACGACAAAGATTTGATCGACCATGATTTGGCTGGAGCTGAAGCACTTGGAGAGCAACTGATACACTTTGATGACGTGCCATTGTAGGAAAAAGTAGCTTTGATCGATACAGACCACAAAACCGCCCCAGACTTATTCTTATAGTAAGCTGTTTTCGTTTTTGTAATCTGTTTATCAGCAGATTGTAACGACAGTGCAGCTTTCATCCCTGCATCATTAATAACCGTCTCGATATAATCACCATTGTCTAAGTGCTCAATTGTATGCTGACCTTGTGCAATAGTTGCAGCATCCGCTTTTCCTGTAAGCATTAACACTGCCACCATCATTACTGCCAATACCTTACTAACTCGTTGTTTCATAATATAAAATCCCCCTTTGTTTATTCAATAACCTCTTCTTCAAAATAAATCTGTTCGGATTCTAAAACCTTATACTCTCGATATATAATGCCCACTAATGTTAATGACGTAACAATAATTACGATCAATATACCTGCAAGAATACGTTTTATCCATCTTGATTTTACGATCTTATTTGAAATTTCATCAATATCCATACCAGTCAAATAATGATTGACAACATCATTTGGTTTACCGAATTGTCGGTATAGTTCATCAATATCCTGAATATCATTCTCCTCACAATATACCCATACATTATTCGAAAACCAAGATAAATATTTACGTTCACCCCGACCACGAAATGGGCAGATTGCTTTAATCTCTGAAATATATCTGCGAACAATCTTCTTATTCACTTTTATCCACCTTCCCCTTCAATGTAATATTAATTTTACCAATTCATAAGAAAAACTTCGCACAGCCGAAGCTGCTATCGGCTCACATATTGCTTATTATGTCTGCAATAAATGTGATATTTTGCAGGCGACAAGTTAACTTACTCTGTCGGCAGAAATCGCTATGTTGTGGCTGCAAAATACTAAATATTCTTTGACATAATAAGCAATATGTGACGATATGATGATATTGGCTATGCGAAGTTTGCGTTCATAAGATAAATTTACCAATAACGAACCTCATTTTTCGTTCGAAGTGCGTGTGATGATCTTACCTATTGCCCCTGTAATACTATAGTATTCATCTAACAGCCGATCCAGATATTCCAAACCACTTTCTGTAATTGAATAATATACACGCGTTCGTTTCACTCCAACCTTGATCTGTTCATACTCTAAATAGCCTTTCTCATTCAGCCGATACAATGTTGGATACATAGTTGCCTCATTAAGTTTATATCCCCCCTCACTATACTCTAAAAGTTCATTGGCAAGCTGATAGCCATACTTCTTCTCTGAACGCAGAAGTAACAACAATACCAGCTCAATTGTCCCATTTTTGATGTTACCTTTTGTTACTTTTGGTTCTTTCTTTTCTGCCATATTCTCACACCTTTAAGGTTATTAGCTCATGTTTAGCCTGTTTCAGCCAATTACGGCTGTCTATTGTTAGTATACAGATTTTTTTATGTACTGTCAATCGATGCATTAACATTTAATACTTTACAAAGTAAATTAATTATTGACAGACTTATAACATAAAGATATAATGTTATACATCGAAGTAACGAAAGGGGTATATATGATAAAATATAACAAAATCCTTAGCTGTCTTCTTGCCGCCTTACTATTAACCGGCTGTCAAGCCACCCCATCTTCCGTCAAAAACAAAGCGAAAGATTACACAAACTCGAAAGATATAACCACCGGCAAAGAAGAATTTGTCTCTGTTGACCATCTGTTAGACAATATGGATCCTCTGTTAAAAGCATCGTATCAAAATATGATCTTAGCAGATACCATTCGTATTGAACAACCTCAATCTGTCTCTGTATTACAGCTTGAAAATCCTAAAAATCTGGCAACACCGGAAAATGTAAAAAAATTATCCAAAGTTGTCCTTGGCACCAACAAGTATGATCATTTAATTAAAAATTATAAAAATGAAAAATGGGCAGTTGGTGACACCTATGGATTTAATCACAATACAAAGCACCCAGAAGCCGAACTGGATCAAATAGGATTTTATGTTGTTCAAGCAGGAGCATCAGACCTTTTAGGCGCATATGGCATTCAAAACATTTACCACCCTGATTGGGGCATCCCTCTAGGCGATTGTACCCTTAATGGAAAGAAATGTTCTTTAACCAAACAATATCAATACGTAGAAAATTGGGCAAAGAAAAATGGTAATGTTATCGAAAATATGTATGACGATTTCCATGTCAAAACAATCTATAAATGTAAAAGCGACGGTATCGAATATCTTTCCTTTGATGTTTGTAAATATTATAAAGGGATTCCGTTTGATGACATTTGGTTTTCTCCAGAACAACGCAATTCCATTGATATCATTTCTTATTCTCCAAATGTCTTGGAAATCTGCACTCTTGGTAAACCAAAAATCGAAAGTCTGCGCAATAATAATTATAGTTATACCATAAAAAAAGAGGAACCACACAATGACAAATTAATTGGACTAAAACGTGCCTTAACATTAGCTGAGTCACATATGTCCGGTACTCACAAGTATAACATTGTAGATATCGATATTAAATATACAATATGCCAAGCTACCAAAACAACTTACACAGACGATGGCAAGGAAAAAATAACGATTTCCTACGAGGCTCGTCCTGTGTGGTCTTTCATTATGGACAACAAAGAACACCAAACACGAAACATTCTGTGGTCTCGAAAATTTATTAATATTGATATGATCACCGGAAATGTTGACTATCATGAGTCTGATAATTGGGATGATTGATCTCTTGTTATCAACTCAAGTACGATCAAGACAAGGAAGTGAACTATTATGCGCCAAAAATATGCAAAAGCCATTAGCTGTCTTCTTGCAGCTTTACTATTAACCGGCTGTCAAACCACCCCATCTTCCGTCAAAAACAAAGCGAAAGATTACACAAACTCGAAAGATGTAACCACCGGCAAAGAAGAATTTGTCTCTGTTGACCATCTATTAGACAATATGGATTCTCTGTTAAAAGCATCGTATCAAAATATGATCTTAGCAGATACCATTCATATTGAACAACCTCAATCTGTCTCTATATTGCAGCTTGAGATTCCCAAAAATTTTGCAAATAAAAATAAAGTATCTAAATTATCCAAACTAATCTTAGGTACCAACAAATACGACCACTTAATCAAAAATTATAAAGACGAGAAATGGGCTATTGGAAATTCCTATCAGATCAGTTTGGATCCAACACACGACAACGCCAATGTAGACGATTCTGGAGCATATGTTGCTGTTCCTGGCAAACCTTACATTATTGGTTCCTACGGAATAACAAATATATATCATCCGGACTTGGAAACAAAACTTGGAAAATGCAGCCTAAATGGAAAAAATGTTTCTCTCGATAAGCAGTACCAATACGTCAATTCTTGGTGTAGTAAAAACGGCACAGTTCTTGAGCCACAGTATAATTATAAAGTGAAAACCATGTATAAATGCACAGATAATGGAATCGATTATCTTAGCTTTGATGTTTGTAAGTATTATAAAGGGATTCCGTTTGATGATATCGACTTTGATACTGATGATGATAAAATCACCCAAAACGGAATCGATCGTTTTTCCATTAGAAATATATTGGAGTTGACAACCTTAGGACAAAACAAAATTATTAGCCTTCGCAATAATAATAATAGTTTTGTCATCCGTTCAGAAAAAGATTACAGTAACAAGTTGATCGGGCTAAAACAAGCTTTAAGATTAGTGGAAACAGAAATGTCCGGAGTACATAAAAATCAAATTGTAGACATTGACATCAAGTACATCATTTACTGTACATCCAAAAATACAGATAACAGTGATACTAAGGGTCAAATTGTAGAAATCTATGAAGCCCGTCCTGTGTGGTCTTTCATTATGGACAATAAAGAACATCAAACTAAAAATGTTCAATGGTCTAGAAAATTTATTAATGTTGATATGATCACCGGTGATGTCGAATATCATGAATCAACTAATTGGGATGATTAATTTCTTGTTATCGATTCATTCCAATACACAAGTAAGACATGTTATTGATTATGTAGTGAGATACTCAAGTACAGTCAAGACAAGGAAGTGAACTATTATGCACAAAAAATATGCAAAAACCATTAGCTGTCTTCTTGCAGCTTTACTATTAACCGGCTGTCAAGCCACCCCATCTTCCGTCAAAAACAAAGCGAAAGATTACACAAACTCGAAAGATATAACCACCGGCAAAGAAGAATTTGTCTCTGTTGACCATCTGTTAGACAATATGGATCCTCTGTTAAAAGCATCGTATCAAAATATGATCTTAGCAGATACCATTCGTATTGAACAACCTCAATCTGTCTCTGTATTACAGCTTGAAAATCCTAAAAATCTGGCAACACCGGAAAATGTAAAAAAATTATCCAAAGTTGTCCTTGGCACCAACAAGTATGATCATTTAATTAAAAATTATAAAAATGAAAAATGGGCAGTTGGTGACACCTATGGATTTAATCACAATACAAAGCACCCAGAAGCCGAACTGGATCAAATAGGATTTTATGTTGTTCAAGCAGGAGCATCAGACCTTTTAGGCGCATATGGCATTCAAAACATTTACCACCCTGATTGGGGCATCCCTCTAGGCGATTGTACCCTTAATGGAAAGAAATGTTCTTTAACCAAACAATATCAATACGTAGAAAATTGGGCAAAGAAAAATGGTAATGTTATCGAAAATATGTATGACGATTTCCATGTCAAAACAATCTATAAATGTAAAAGCGACGGTATCGAATATCTTTCCTTTGATGTTTGTAAATATTATAAAGGGATTCCGTTTGATGACATTTGGTTTTCTCCAGAACAACGCAATTCCATTGATATCATTTCTTATTCTCCAAATGTCTTGGAAATCTGCACTCTTGGTAAACCAAAAATCGAAAGTCTGCGCAATAATAATTATAGTTATACCATAAAAAAAGAGGAACCACACAATGACAAATTAATTGGACTAAAACGTGCCTTAACATTAGCTGAGTCACATATGTCCGGTACTCACAAGTATAACATTGTAGATATCGATATTAAATATACAATATGCCAAGCTACCAAAACAACTTACACAGACGATGGCAAGGAAAAAATAACGATTTCCTACGAGGCTCGTCCTGTGTGGTCTTTCATTATGGACAACAAAGAACACCAAACACGAAACATTCTGTGGTCTCGAAAATTTATTAATATTAATATGATCACCGGAAATGTTGAATATCATGAGTCTGATAATTGGGATGATTGATAAATAGCAATATAAGAAAGGCAGTGTTATTATGAAACGCACAAATTCCTGTACAACCAAAAAATCATTTGCGGAAATCAGCATTTTTCTTGCCAGTAAATGGTTCTTCATTAGCATATTTGTTGTCACCATTCTATGCTATATGACCCCAGTCTATTATGGCGATGGTGTTTCTGAAATGTCAACCTTAGAATTATTACGTCTAAAGGCTAACCCCTCTTTTGCCATTGAGCCTATGCAGTATCAAATCTCGGTTATCCTTCCTAGAGCAGTGCAAGGGTATTTAGCAATGTTTGTACCTGTACTATCGGCTCTGCCATTTATTGTTTTTCAACAGGCTGAAAAATCCGGACGTTATCAACGATTCTATATGTTCCGCTCCACCTCCTCAAGACAATATTACGGCAAAAAATGGCTATTCGGCATGGTGACTGGCGGACTTGTTTTGCTGTTTGGAGTAATACTTTTCGAATTGTCCTTTATCGCGATGGATTATTATATCTCCGGCACAATTACTGTCGGCAAATCTGTTGAACAACTATTTTACATGCAATATTACGCCGGTATCTTTGTATATGGTGCAGTGTCTGCTATACCTGCTATGTTGATTAGCTTTTTGTGCTGTAACCTTTATTTTATCGTATGTATACCATTTATCGCAGTTTTTATGTGTAATCTGCTTGTTTCTTATTTGTACCGCTTTGCGGACAATTGTCCCATTCCACATTTCGTACAAATTCAAGGGAATTTATACAGTTTTGGATTTTGTTATATATTCAGCGATGTATTATCGTTTGTACAGCTTACAATAGAAATGATCGTGCTATTGACGGTCTCCGTAGGATTCGTAGCATTGCACAATCACCTTAAATTAGATCTAACCGATTAGCGAAAGGAGTTTGACCATGAAAACATTTAAAATGATGCGGAGCGAATATTTATGCTGGCTATTTAATTCCAGAATTATTTTGCTTCCCTGTGTCTTTATCATAGTATATACCATGATCACATCGGATCTCGTCAAATGTGCAAATAACATGGGTGCACCAATCAATTTATTAGAACCTTTTATTGGTATCTGTAATTCTGCCACATTTCTTGGATTTATACCGATTGTTTTTTTGGTTCTAATAGCAGATTTTCCCAGAATCGATAATAATATGATTTTCAAAATTTATCGTGCAGGAAGGATAAAATGGGTGTTATCACAGTTGCTATTTTTACTTGCTGCAGACGTTACTTTTGTATTTCTATTATTTGTTGGCATTACACTTCCAATACTACAGCACGCATTTTGGTTTAATGGATGGAGTGATGTTGTCACCGACATGACTCGAGTTTTTCCGGAACTTGCTGACTCGGATATTGCAAAATTTATTCCTGCCAACCTTTACTATCAAATGCTTCCCTTCCGTGCTGCGATTCTTTCCAGTGTTTTTTTAATATTATATCTATATTTGATAGGTATGATTATGCTAGTCATAAAAATACACGGGCAAGGCACTTTCGGAATTGTAATCCCCGGTCTCATTGTAATTGCCGGATCAGGATTGGTACAACTGGGACGTGTTAATGTCAAATGGCTGTTGCCCGCTGCTCATGGGATCGTACGAACACATTATTCCACCTATTACCGACACATGGATTGTACACTGACAACATCCTTTTTGTATTTCTTCGGAATAATCGGGATCCTGCTTGTTCTTGTTCTGATCCAAGCACGTAAGATCAACTACACCAATATCATTCAAGTCGAATAAGGAGGACTACCATGACAAAAAAAACAACTAACTCGTTCATCCAAGTAGATGACATCGTACTGCGTTTCAAAAAAGATATTTTGCTAGATCACGTTTCCTACCAATGCGAGCAGGGAAAAATTCATGGCATTGTCGGACGAAACGGCAGTGGTAAAACATTACTGATGAAATGTATCTGCGGATTCATCCGTCCCAATGAAGGGCATATTTATGTCAGAGACAAGGAGATTGGTAAAGATATTGATTTTACTCCGGATACGGGAATCATCATTGAAACCCCGGGATTTATTCCTTATTATTCCGGCTATCGTAATCTCAAAGTACTGGCTGCTATTAACAATCGTATTTCACGAAAAGACATTGAAAACGCCATGTATCAGGTAGGACTTGATCCAACAATGAAAAAACGTGTCGCAACATATTCACTCGGCATGCGTCAGCGTTTAGGTATTGCACAGGCAATTATGGAAGATCCCTCTTTAATTATATTGGATGAACCATTTAACGGTCTGGATAAACATGGCGTAGAAGAAATGAGAGAATATTTTCTATCTCTGAAAAAGAAAGGAAAAACCATTCTACTCACCTCACACAACACAGAAGATATTGAGTATTTATGTGATACCGTTGTAGAAATGGATCACGGCAAATTTATATAATCTAGAATCATAGGAAGGTGGTCAAAATGAAAAAAATTTATTTTGCAACAGGCGTTTTATTAATCAGTATGTGTATGCTATTAGCATGTGAAAACAAGAACGCATCCCAAGGTGACAGTAAAAAAGCAGAGCAGTCAAAACAAGCAACTGAAGCTCCCAAAGATGCAAAAGTTGCCACCGCAGAAAATGGCAAACATACTGAAAGTAATGACGTAACCGTTGATGTCCAAAAATATCATAATACTGAGAAAATTGTTTCCGAAAACGACTATGCGATATCCTCCGATCTGCAGGACATGAGCGAAGAAGCCCAAGAAATCGTTGAAGCAAAAATACGCACTTTTCAGTATGTTGTTATTGATGGGGATGCTTGGACAAAAATTGAGCTGGACATTCAAAACAGTCTGTCTGGGACCTTGAAAAAAGGTGATTCCATTACTTTATATCAGTCTGGCGGTTATGTCCCTTTGACAGATCACATTGCATATTATAAGGATGCATTCCGATACAAAGAATGGTCCAAAGAGAAAATAAACGACACTATTTTGCAGGAAACCATTAATGGCGAAGGCGAACCTGTAGTAGGTACAGAAGCAATATACTACTTAACCAAATTTAAGAAAGATGGAATCCTAAATGGCAATTATGGTCGAGTGTGTGGCAAATATGCCCAGTTAAATAAAATTAACGATAATTCGTATAAACATGAGCAAATGAGTGGCAGCAACAGCTCCGAAAAAGTGACCATTTCAGACATTAAGAAAGAACTCCACGAATAGCAGCCAACTCATCGTCTGCTCAAAATCTTCGGGTAACATAAATACAATATCGCAGCAAAAAGACCAATGACAGCAATCAGAATACCGAGCTTAAAGCCTGGGGAAACATATCGAAATTCAACGGTGTGTTTCCCCGGACTGCATTTAAATTGCATAAACGTATCGGCATATGTTGTATAGTTGACTTTTTTACCATCGACGAGAATAGTCCATCCCTTATCATAAGGAATGGAGGTCATAACTGCCTGCTGATCGTCAGCCAAAGTGATGGAACCGGTAATTTTGCCGTGGCTGTGAGACTTGACCTGAAGCGCATTCCCAGCTAACGATTGCATCGTTTCTCTAACAGTTGCCATATCTAATTGGACAATTTCGGCATAAGACGGTCCATACGTATTGCCATCATCTGTTGTTACCACCTGAACCGTTACCGTTTCGTTTTGTTTGAAATTGCCCAGATACAAAATACAGTTGGTTTCATTGGAAAAATAATCTCCAATGTAAGTCCCGTTCACATAGACATTGGCATAAGGCGAATTACCCTCCATATACAAATACATAGGGTTATTTGAAGCAGCAGTTATCTGATAGGTCCATGTATTCGCAGCTTCCTGTGAGTATGTAACATTGCAATTCCAAAAATAATTTTTATGTTTGCCGGTAATTCCTGTTACGAAAGAATTTTCATTGCTAAATACACTCTGTTGTGCGATATTATCCGCTTTGCGCAGATCAGATACCGCATAAGCAAAAGGAAGTGCCATATTATTTTGATAAGAAGCAGCCATGTCGTTTCGTGTGTTGTTATTTTGTCTAACATCACCAGTGTCGTTTCGTGCACTGTCAATTTGACTGACATTATCGGTATCGCTGAGTGTGTTATCCTTACTGTCTATAGTTGCATATACTGCAGACAGATCACGCCGTGAAAGAACGTATTTACATCCAAACAAGCTGTCAGTCAGAGGCGTGGAACCATAGCCTGAATTCCAAAAATAAGATTGTGCCAATCCTAAAGTTTTTGTCAATTTGTTGACATGAACATTAAACGCAGAGGAGTAATGTGTCATACCGTTATAACCGAGCAGCATCGCATCGTTTTTAGAAAATTCGTAGGTCTGGTTAATGCGGTACAAATCTTTGTCTTGTTTCTGAATCTTTTGCACCAACGTTTGCGTTTCTTTGATAAATTTCGTATATTCTGCCATTTCGGTATAACCAAACTCCTTGTCCAGACCGTCGAACATTTTGCGGCCGTTACCGGTCATATCAATGATCGTGCCAAGCAGGCAAAGGGTAATCGCTGCCGATAATACATGTTTTTTATGAACAAGCTGCGTGATTACCATAATACTCCGCAACGCCATATAAATCAGCGTAAAGCTGCACAAAAAAGCATAGCGATATGGAAACCAGTTTGGATACTGGAAGCCATGCCACACTTTGTCCAAAGGAATATAATAGAAACTGACCGCAAATAATACCAACATTGCTGCCATTCCAATTTTTTCCCGCAATTTTATCTGCCGCAGCAAAAAATATATCACAGCAAGCAGCACAAGCAACAGTCCCGGATAGATCGAAGGAAGCCCGCTATTGGTGATGCTGTCGTATTTGCCGGGAAGCAATTTTGTAAAAAGATTCTTGAATACAAAATTCGTAGATTGCTGTGGTTCATAACCGGTAAATCCAGAGTCCAATTTTCCGGACATGAGTGCTTTGAGAGCCGGCAATAAAATAGGCGCTGTCATAGCAACTGCGAGCAAAGCAGCAATTACAAAATGCAGTAAGCGTTTCCAATGTTCTTTATTAGAGTAAACCTCACTAATTGTGGAATGACCCGAAACGTGTTGACGACTTGAGCGAGCGTTGTAATCACGAATCCACATGATCAGAAAATATAGACCGGTAAAAATACCGACCATATATCCCGTATAATAATTACTCATACACAAAAGTGCATAGCAAATAATGAAACAGATACCACGTTTCCCATCCAATATTTTTTCTGCTCCCAGCAATACTAGCGGGAGAAAAATAACGCCATCGAGCCACATAATACTAAGAGAATATACCATAGTGTAAGACATAAAAGCATATCCGATCGCAGGGAGCAACAGCGCAAAATATCGCTGGCCATTGTATTTTCGGCGCAGATAATTCGCATAAATCACAAAAGTCAGTGAACACAGTCCTATTTTTAGGACAGTAATAATTTCAATAGCCACCGGCATTTTGCTGACTGGAAATAGTAACGTCAAAAACGAGAGCGGACTGGAAATATAAAAAGCGAATACTCCCATGTAATTGCCGCCCATAGAGCGTGCCCAAGAGAAAAATAAAGAATTATCACCATGTATCATACTACGCAGAGAAGCCAAAAATTCCACATTCTGATCGCGCATATCCATGATCAGCATTGACTTCGTACCAAACGGATAAAAATGATTTGCTTTTAGGATGAATAGCATCATCAGTTCGGCAAGAAGAAATGCCGCACTATAAAGTAATACGGATTTACTGCGTGCAGAAACTTTAGAGGTTTGTTCGTCCTCTGCAGAATATTTGGAAGCATTATTGCTCATTTTAGTATGGTTCTTTTTATGATATGTGGATATTGTTTTCTTTTTAGCTTTATGCATAATAACCCTACACTCCTTTTTTCAGCTCTATCCTATCGTTCAACACATCAATGCAAAATTGCCGACAAATTATTCATAATACCGGCCGCAACTTCCGGGTCGTTCATGGTATAAACATGAATATGTGAAATGCCGTTAGCGATCAAATCTATGATCTGATCCGTTGCATAGGCGATACCAGCCTGCTTCATTTTGGCTGGATCATCTCCAAACCAGTCAACGATGGATTTGAATCGCGCAGGAACACAACTGCCAGACAATTGAATACTGCGTCCCACTTGATTTTTACGCGTAATCGGCATGATCCCTGCAATAACCGGAACCAATACCCCCGCTTCGCGCAGACGATACATATAATTATAAAATATGCTGTTATCAAAAAACATCTGTGTTGTCAAAAATTCACAGCCTGCGTCTACCTTCTCTTTAATATGTTGAATGTCCTGTGCTTTGCTAACCGCCTCCGGATGTCCTTCCGGATAACAAGCGCCGCCAATACACATTTCCGGTGCAATTTGTTTGATATAACGCACTAATTCAACTGCATAATGAAATTGATCAGGCAATGGGAATTCAGCGTCTGCCGGAATGTCTCCTCGAAGTGCCAATACATTTTCAATCCCGGCCTCCTGCATACACTCCAACTGTTTTTTTACAGTTTCTTTGGTAGAGGAAACGCAGGTTAAGTGTGCCATAGATGGTACATCATATTCCGCCTTAATTTCCTGTGCAAGCTGTACAGTGTATGCACTGGTGCCGCCACCCGCACCATATGTAACGCTCATAAAGTCCGGATGTAATGCGGCAATTGCGCGCACCGACTGACTTACTTGTTCTACTGCTGTATCCTTTTTCGGTGGAAAAACCTCTAATGATAATGTCACTTTATCTTCCTGCAATAATTGTGTAATCTTCATTTGCTCCTCCTGTTATTTCTCTCCATGTTGTTTGCGGTATGCATGATCAGCATAACCATTTTGGACAGCTCAATCCCCCATGATCATCACAGGCATTTTAGGCAGCTCAACCTCTCATGATCATCACGGTCATTTTTGACATCCAAGATTCAACACCGAATCTGATCGCGTCCATTTTCTTTTGCTTCGTATAGTTTTTGATCTGCGCAACGAAGAATATCGTCAATTTCATCTTCTGCTTTTACAGAAACAAGACCCATGCTCATTGTCACTCGAATCTGCTGCTCCTGATATGTAATCGTCTGATTACGAAGCGTATCCAATATGCTTTGCAATATGTGTTCAGCCTGCTCTATTGTGTGACTTTCTATAACGATCAAAAACTCTTCTCCACCCCAGCGGCACACAAAGCCATTTGCTAATAATTGTTCCTTTAAGACTCTGGCAACGTGAATAAGCACTTCATCACCGGCTTCATGCCCATAATTATCATTTACTTTCTTGAAAAAGTCGATGTCTCCAATTGCCACACAATACTTTATGCCGCTTATCTGCATTTGCGCTTTCATTTTAAGTAAATTTTTGTCGCCATAACGACGATTGTATAATTGTGTCATTTCGTCATATTCCACCTGCCGGCGAATAGACTCCTGCATCTTTTTGCCGCTGCGCGCCAGATCGCCGATTTCATCTTCTACTTTAAGCAAACCTGCCGGCATCTCTGCTTCAAAATCATCTTTGGTCAACTTTTTCATAAACTGCTGCAATATGCGTATTCGTTTTGTCAATATGCGTGTATACGAAATGCTGATCGCACCGATCACAAAGATTGCGGCGATACTCAATAGCAAAATCGGGCGAACTGCCATCCGAATATTTTTTTCAATATCGGTTGCTTTCCTGCATACGCCTACCATTCCAAAGCAGGTGCCATCTTCCAAAAAAATCGGCTCATAGTAAGCAAAATACCGCTCATCTCCCACATTTGTCGTACTGCGATAAAAATGCGCTTTTTTCTTTTTCAAAACATCTTTCGTAATCACCGAAGAAACTGCTGTATTGATAAATAAACGTCCTTTGCTATCCCGAAGCGTTGTTTGCAAACGTACATCCTGACAAAAAAGTGTCACTTCCACACCCATAATTTCTTTCATGTTATCAATAAATTCCGTGTCTTTTGTAATATCTTTTCCGCCTTTATAAATATGATAATTTCCTTTTACATCTTTATTCAACGAAAACTCACCTGGATAATTCTCGTCTAATATTTTTAAGATCAGTTTCGTCTGCTGCGTCATCTCTTTTCGAACATGACCTTCCATTTTGTCAGAAAATGTTTGCATGCTGACCACCATCAACACAATACCCAGCACCAAAATCGGCAACACCGCCAACGCAAGCATTTTATCTCCCAAACCATTTCCTCTAAACTCTCTCTTTGGTATCTCCATAGCCCTCCTCATTTCTGTTTGCTAAACTTTAAGGATCCATATCCCCCTATTTGCTGTGCACGCTTTTTTTGCACCTATCGGAGTTTCAAAGAAACTCCTAAGATAAACTCGTCAGAGTTTATTATATCATATAACCACACTTCTTTCAGAGCTTTTTCTCGCATTACATCCTATTTCCCAACAAATATTTTCCATTTTAGTAGTGTCTTTTTACCCAATTTTCCTTATAATATATCCATACATACAACTCTAAGATCTGTACAACGCAAACTTCCCACACAGTGGCTGTTCACTAAAGCCCCATAATAAGTATTACGGGACACGGAAATGTAAATTAGTGTGTGAAGTTTGCGTTAGGAATATTTTTTGAAGGAGGTTTAAGTCATGAAGACTCGTGAAGAAGTTTTAGCATATGGGTTATCCTTTCCTTATACGTATCAGGATGCCCCATTTCGCGATACCAACTGGCAGTTGGTTCGAGTTCACGGCAGCAAAAAAGTGTTTCTGTGGACTTATGAAAAGGACAGGCAAATACGGATCAATATCAAAGTCGATCCGGAATGGCGCGACTTTTGGCGCAATGCCTACGATGCTGTACTGCCCGGTTACCACCAAAACAAAGAGCATTGGAACACGGTTATCTTAGATGGTTCTGTTCCAGATGACACGCTCAAACAAATGATTACCGAAAGTTATGATCTGGTAGCTGACAGTCCGACCAAACGAATCTACGATGCTGTCAAGCAAATCCCACGAGGAAAGGTCGCAACCTACGGAAAAGTTGCGGAGCTTGCCGGCAATCCACGCATGGCACGTGCAGTCGGCAATGCGCTGCACCACAATCCGGATCCGGAGCATATTCCGTGTTACCGTGTCGTAAATTCAAAAGGGGAATTAGCCGGAGAATTTGCATTTGGTGGTAAAGATGTGCAGACAAAAATGCTGCAAGCCGACGGCATTGAAGTTGTTGATGGACGCGTTGACCTTATAAAATATGGAATCTGACAAGCCGTAGACAAAACAAGAGCAAAGCCCACGCTTTGCTCTACAAGAATCACTTCGTGATTCTTGTTGACATCTTGTATATTATGATTCCCTGCCAAGTTCCCAAAACATAACTGCACTTGCAGCCGCTACATTTAATGAATCCACACCATGTGACATCGGAATCCGTACTGTATAGTCGCATTGCTCGATCGTACTTTTCGCAAGTCCTTCCCCTTCCGTTCCTAAAATAATGGCAAGCTTTTCTTCCTGCCGCAAACTTGGATGATCAATCGAAACAGAATCATCACATAATGCCATTGCTGCAGTTTTGAACCTCAATTGCCGCAAGAGTTCTACATATTGCTCATCATTTGGCAAAAATGTCCACGGAATCTGAAACACCGTTCCCATACTTACTCGAATTGCACGACGATACAATGGATCACTGCAAGCCGATGTAAGTAGTACAGCATCCATATTCAATGCTGCCGCCGAGCGAAAGATTGCTCCAACATTTGTCGGATTCACAACATTTTCAAGCACAGCGATCCGTCTCGCCTGTCGACAGGCTTCCTCGACAGACGGCAATTCTCCGCGGTACATGGCACACAACATACCGCGCGTGAGCTGAAAGCCGGTGATCTGCGTCAACACTTCAAACGGCGCCGTATACACTGGAATGTCTCCACATCGTTCAATAATTTTGCGCCCTTGTTTGTCAAAGTGCGCATCTTCCATAAGAAGAGAAATCGGTTCGTACCCGGCATCAAGCGCCCTCTCTATCACAATAGGACTCTCCGCAATAAAGATTCCCGGCTGATGCGCCGGGCGAAATTTCAACTGTGCCTCCCGCTCTCTGACATAAATATCCAGCTCCGGATAGGTTATGTTTTGTATTTTGATTCTATTCTGTACTGCCATACAAATTATCTCCCCATATATCCGCACTCCGTTTTCACCGGATGATCTTTTCCTGAAATATATTGCGCGCGAAATGCCATATTGCATTCACGAAGCTCCATTTTTCCTTCGATGTAAGGTTCGTACATTTTTAAAATTCCTGCAGAGCAGCCGTCGCATCCACCGGCATCGTCTCCGACAGATTCTTCGATAATAGCCATTCTTTCTTCCTTGGTCGTGTCTTTTATCAACAAACTTTTCATTGCGATTTCTCCCTTCGTTCTTAGGTATTTCATTTACGGACTTACACTATACAAAGCCCGTTTCGCATTAAAATTATCTTAACGGTACCATCCTTTTATGTCAATGCATTGAATCACAAAAACAATTTGACTTTTTGATTTGATATTATTATAATACAAACTGTTTGAATTATAACTTTTCACAAAAAATGTGACCGACTGTGAAAAATACAACTGATACTGTATTTTATTGCAATGAACGCTCAGAAATGGAGGTTAATATGGAACAATCATTTCATTATCAGCTGATGGCAGTTCAATCTTTAGTACAAAAAAAGATTTTAGAGCAGCTTAGCGATACCAATCTGACGATTGGACAGCCAAAAGTTTTAGAATATCTGGGGCATCATGACGGCATGAGCCAAAAAGATATCGCACGAGCTTGTCACATTGAACCCGGATCAATGACTTCCATTCTGAATCGAATGGAAGATAAAAACTTGATTGAACGCAAAATGCTTCACGGAAACCGCCGCAGTCTTTATGTATTTTTGACACCTTATGGCAAAGAAATGTGGCAGCACGTGGAACAGGCATTTGCACAAATTGAGCAGGAAATTTGGAAAGATATCTCTGTCACTGCGCAGAAAGAATTTATGGAAACTTTGCAACAGATTTACAATAATCTGTCAACAAAATAAAAAATGAAAAGAGAAACTATTAACAAAATCCCTTGTTTTAAGAGAAAAAAAACTTGACTATGTAGGGAGGATTATCATGGATAAACTAAAACGTTATATTATATTTTTAATAGGACTTTTTATCAATTCATTGGGCGTAAGTCTAATTACGAAAGCCGCACTTGGCACTTCTCCAATCTCTTCCATTCCCTATGTATTGAGCCTAATTTTTCCTTTTACATTAGGACAATTTACCATCTATTTCAGTGTCCTATTGGTCGTGTTACAGTTGCTTATACTCCGCCGAAAGTTTAAGGTCGAGCATTTGCTGCAAATACCAATCTCTATAGCTTTTGGCTATTTTATTGACCTGACAATGGAAATGTTATCTTTTGTCAATCCGCAATTGTATATTATCAAAATCGCTGCACTTTTGATTGGCTGTGCCATTCTTGGATTTGGTGTGTATACGGAATTATTGGCGAATGTTGCAATGCTGCCCGGCGAATCTTTTGTCCGCGCCGTCGTTGAAGTATGGCATACTGAATTCGGTGTCACTAAAGTTACATTCGATGTATCTATGTCGTTGACCGCTGTAATATTGTCTTTTGTATTTTGCGGACAGTTACAGGGTGTTCGTGAAGGTACGATCATCGCTGCTCTTCTGGTCGGTTTCATCGCCCGTACACTGGGGCGATGGTTAAAACCATTCGAGACGATATTATTCAAAACAACACCAGCCGCAGATTCTGTTTCTGCCGAAACAAACGCTTCATCTATCCCAAATACCGTACAGGTCATTGCAATCGGACGGGAATACGGCAGTGGTGGTCATGATTTGGGACAGGAGCTTGCGAAACGACTTGGCTTTGCCTTTTACGACAAAGATATTATAAAGCTTGCTGCCGGAACTACCGGCTACTCTACGCAATATATTGCAAAAAATGAGGAGACTATGACAAACAGCCTCCTCTATGATCTGGTCAATCAAATGTATACATATCATGCAGACGCAGAGTCGCCAAAGGATAAAATATTCCGCACAGAATCTGAAGCAATCCAAACACTAGCCGCCAAAGAAAATTGTGTCATCGTCGGCAGAGCAGCCGATTATGTGCTTCGCGAAGATCCAAATTGTTTGAAAATCTTTCTTCATGCAGATGCAAACGCCAAAATTCAGCATATTAAAGAAAGAGAACAACTTTCTGAGAAAGAAGCTGAGAAAAAAATAGCTCATGAAGAGAAACTGCGTGCTGCCAACTACCACTATTACACACATCGCATGTGGGGTCATGCCGGCAATTACGATCTCACTCTGGATACAGCAATTGGTATTGATCACATCGAACAGATCGTACGAATAATGTTGTCCAATGAATAACAAACGAATTCATAGTCATTGCGATTACATGTCACCCGATGATTTTGAAAGGCTGTATCAACAAGCAAAATGATTTTATTTCTGCGAATACACAACTGCAAAGTATTTCACTTTATTTCTGCGAATACGCAACCACAACTCTAAAAAAAGTGTCTTTATAAGTAGAGGAAGCAAATTACATTTGATATTGGCTATATTGTGCCGCAGGCGTCACAAAGCAGCCTTGATTGCAGATGCTAAAAATGTGAATATAATTCGCATAAATATTTAGCTCGCAATTCCTTCGACGCAAAAATCGTCTGCGGAATGGAGATTTTTATGGAAGAAAAACAGATCATAGCAATGCTATGGAAGCGGGATGAATACGGATTAAAGCTGCTTCAGGAACAATATTCTGCAAAGCTTATGACATTGGCATGCAACTTTGTTTCTGTAGAGGACGCAGAAGAATGTGTAAACGATGTGCTACTTGCAGTATGGCACAGTATCCCACCAAAGAAACCAGATAATTTATTCGCATACACTGCACGAATCTGTCGGAATAAGGCACTAAATAAGATTCGAAGTAAAGAGCGTCAAAAGCGCAAAGCGGAAGTCATAGAATTATCTAATGAACTCCAAAATATCATCCCAAATAAAGTGGACGAAGAAAGTTTACTGACGGAATTGATTAATGATTTCCTGGCTGTTGAACAAGCACAAGACCGCTATCTCTTTGTACATCGTTATTGGTTTGGGGAGTCTATTGCTGAATTGTCTGAGCGAACCGGTTATGGAGCGAGTAAAGTCAAAAGCAAATTATTTCGTACCAGGAAGCGACTTAAACATTATTTGGAAGGGAGATATCGCCTATGAAGAATAAAAACTATTTTGAGAAGAAGGAGCTTGTGAGTGATCACCAACTTTATAAAGAGAAAAAGCTTGCGAGAGATAACCAACTTTGTAAAGAGAAGAAACTTGCGAGAGATAACCAAATTCGCAAGAAAAAAGAGCTTGTGAGTGATAAGATATATTTGGAATGTCTTGCCAACATAGAAGACCGTTTTTTATTAGAATCATGGGAAGAGTGTACTTCTAAAAGGAAATCGAAGCATCAATTTCCCAAAGTTGCTGCAGTTATCCTTGTCATTCTATTGGCTATGGGTTCTACCGCATATGCAACACGGAAATATGGAATGTGGATGAGTAAGCATCATTCTAAATACGGGGAATCAGAATACACTATAAATTGGAAAGCACAGGAAGTAGACCCAAATTCCCTTCAAGGCAGTTTTGACAGCATGAAAAAGGCTCTTGTTGAAAAATATCATCAAGATAACTTGACCGAAGAAATGCCGGATTCCGGTGCAATGCCGGGTTATTATGAACAAACTTTTTCATCTACCGAAGATGCCATCGATTTTTCCGGATATAATAAATGGGTGGCCGCCAACTGGAAATATCGCCCCAATGACAAAGTCACGCTCACATTAGAAGCAACTATAGGAGAAAACGACTACACTTTAGATACTCTTTGCATCGAAACCTCGTACGAAATTGACCACATTCGTCTCGAAGAAAATAAAGAGCTATATTTCAAAGGTGGAAATGCAACCCCAGGGCAAATGGGAACTATATCAGATGATGTAACTGCCAAAACGAAGCAGACCAGATTAAAATCAAAGCAGGGTGATGAATGGCTGATTGTCGATAGCAGCAACCTAAACGGTAAGTTCCCTTATTATAACAAATGTGCTTATCTTTTCCATGATGGTGCTTTGTATGATCTGTACATGGTTTGGAACATCAATGGCATGGATAAAAATCAAATTGCAAAGGGCAAAAAAAGAATGGATTCTCTGATGAACGAGTGGATCAACGCTTTTCATTTTTAATTCATTCGATGATCAAGCTATTAAAATTTCATTTGCAACAATATATTTAATGAAATAAGCCGCCTTAAAGATGCATCCTATTCCATCCAAAGTTGGATCGACGGCGAAGATGCTGAAACAGATCATGTTGGGCTATTCCGATACCGAGCAGTATATATATGTCTTGGAAGCGGGACGTATTCTTCGCAAGATCCACTCCATTCCTGCTCCTGCAACACAGGAGGATTGGGAAATCCGTTTTAACCGCATTGTGTGGTGTGCTCAGAAAGCCCCTCTCTTTGCTTCCGGCATTGTGAACGGATACTTTGATGATAACGTACCTATGGGGTTTTGGAGATTGCTTGCACTTTACATTTCAAGCAATACTCTCTCGTCTGTATATTCCTCCATTGTAAAGACGTTTTCACGTTCAATCAAATCCTCTATGTAATCCAAATACCCTGTAATAGCACGTTCCAATTGACGAATCTGTTTTTCGTCCAAATAGTTTTTTTTGCAATCGGTGTATCAGATTTGAGAATACGACCATCGGGAACATTTTTCCATGTGGTCAAGCCCATATTTTCCGAGTTGTGGTCAGCTTGATTATAGACGATTTCAGCCGCTGTTTTACCGGTAATGGCATAGTGGAATTTATTCTGTATGGTGGCATAAAAATGATATGCGGTATCGGAATCTCTATCATAATCAATGCTGCACCCGGCAAATATATCAGTTATCTGTCGCCATATTCTACGTTCGCTGGCACGGCTGGAACGAACTCTTTCCAGCAATTCACGGAAATAGTCTTTCCAAAAGCTGTTTTATCCTGCATTGCTCCGTGCTGAGTGGTTATTGCAATTTTTGCAACAATCATTTCCTCATACAGCTCACCGGATTCAAAAATCTTTGCTAAATGGCGGCTGATCCCTTTTTTTACAAAATCAATCTTATCAAATAGAAAGAAGTAAGAAAGATATTTTTTCGTGGTCATGCTTTCCTCTTTGATGAAATGGTTTTTCAGCAAATACACCGCATGGCAGGTAATAAAGCCCGGTGTGGTAGGAAGTGCGGTCATAAAGCCAAGCAGTCCGTAACAGGTAACAAAATCCATAATGGCATTTTGTTACTGTTCCTTCGTATTCTTTTTATCCATGCACATCAGTCCGAGGTTTACCCCGCCTTTAATACCATCTGCTCCGAATTCTTTAGCGGATTATAAAGAGACACTTTTGCATCCGGTGAAGGTATGATGTACAACGTACCTTCTTTATCTTCCTTCCATTCATATTTGTCATATCGTACCCAATTGGAGCTGGTTTTCTGGAATAGGTTACTCATAAAAGCCTCCAATCTGTCTGTCCCAAAATGTAATCTGTATTATCAAAAATATATTACTACCATACCAAGGCTGTCTTATAAGGTCAAATAGTATTTGCGATTTCTTTCATTTTCTTATTCTTTTTACTCTTTCATCTTGATCAAAAAAATTAAGGAGACTATATCACAACAACACAAAAAATAAAACAAGCTTCAATTACAGATCTCATACCACTTTATAACAAATATTTTTGTACTAGTTGTTCTATAATTTGGGAATTTAACAATGTCTGTTCTGTCTCAAAGGTTGCTATTAGACGTTCCCCTAAATAGATACCGTTTTTTTGATACGACTCTAACTTTTTTACTGCTGTCTTAGCATAATCTGATTTATCCATCATACCTTCATGTTCCCAATAAATTTCCTCCCCTGTTTTCCTTGATAAAAAAGTAAAATCCGGATATACCGTACCATATCCTTTCAGAAATAATGGTTTTTCATATTTATATATAATATTGTTTCGATAAAAATAATCTGCAAGAATTTTCTCTGATTTTGATCTGACTCGCTCCCCTTTTTCTGTAATAATTACTGCCGTTCCCTCATAAAATTCTTTTCCTTGATATGTTTCTCCATCCCACTGTGCCAACTTCTGCTCCCATGTTGGCTCAATGGGCATCACTAGCAATTGTCTTTCCTTATGTAATTTGTCATAAATTTGCTCAATTTCATCATCAGAATAATCTCGCGTGATCTTCTTAACCTGTTTAAGTCTTATTTCAGCTTTCTTCAAGATTGATTGATTATATTTCTTTTGGGCAAGTTGTCTTACTAACTCCATGTCATTGCTTGAAATATAAGTCCCGTTACGATTTGTCGTGCAATGATAATATCGAATTTTATGCTTATCTTTTGATACACGCAAGCATCCATCCGGTGACGACTTCAATTCTTCTTCCGCCTTACTACAAATAGTTTCCAAATACTGTTGTTCCTTTAGTAACATACTCTTTAATCCCTTCATAAATCTACTCCTTCCATATTTCACAATTGACTGCTTTGATGGTTTTGGCGATTCCAGCTTGCTTTTATCGCCTTATTGGGTGACTGCTTTTACGGTTTTGGTGATTTCAGCTTGCTTTTATTACCTTATTGGGTGACTGCTTTTACGGTTTTGGCGATTCCAGCTTGCTTTATTGCCTTATTGGGTGACTGCTTTTACGGTTTTGGTGATTTCAGCTTGCTTTTATCGCCTTATTTGGTGACTGCTTTTACGGTTTTGTCAATTCCAGCTTGCTTTTATCGCCTTATTGGGTGACTGCTTTTACGGTTTTGGCGATTCCAGCTTGCTTTTATTGCCTTATTGGGTGACTGCTTTGATAGTTCCATCATTTTCAGCTTGTCTTTTTAGTTACATCCATCGACAACATCTCTATTATTGGATTTTCCGTGATTTTTAGAGGGAGTAACTAGCATGAAATCCTTGAATTTCCATCCACTGTTTTGTTATTTTTTATAATATGTGCACTCTATAGGTTGAAAAAAAGAATTCTAGACTTCAAACTTGCAAATGCATCATAAAATTTAACTTTTATAAGAATATCCTTGATTTTCCGTTATATTTCTCTTTTTCAGAAAAATCTCAGAATTTCAATTTAATTTCATTTTTCAGGAAAATCTCAGAATTTCAATTCAATTTCATTTTTCAGGAAAATCTCAGAATTTCAATTCAATTTCATTTTTCAGAAAATTTCAGAATTTCAATTCAATTTCATTTTTCAAGGAAACTTCAGACTCTCCATTGATCATAGATTCTCAAGACAGAAAAGATAGAAAAATACCGAGAACATTATTGTTCTCGGCATTTGATATATACAACTTTGTACGCAAGTACGTCTCTTTTTGATTAACGCTTGCTAAACTGTGGAGCTCTACGAGCTTTCTTAAGACCGTATTTCTTACGCTCTTTCATACGAGGGTCACGAGTTAAGTAACCAGCTTTCTTAAGTACCGGACGGAAGTCAGCGTCTACTGTCAAAAGTGCTCTTGCGATACCATGACGGATAGCGCCTGCCTGTCCTGTAAATCCACCACCACGAACGGTAACTTTTACATCATACTTATCGGCAGTGTTTGTTGCCTCAAGTGGCTGACGAGCGATGATCTTCAATGTATCAAGGCCGAAGTACTCATCCATATCTCTTTTGTTTACAGTGATCTTACCTGTTCCAGGTACTAAATATACTCTAGCAATACTGCTTTTTCTTCTTCCTGTTCCATAAAACTTTGTGTTTGCCACGATGATTTCCTCCTCTCTTAGTTAGCTCTCTCTACGATTTCTAATACTTCCGGCTTCTGTGCTGTCTGCTCATGCTCTGGACCAGCATATACATGAAGCTTCTTAAGCATCTGACGTCCTAATGTTCCCTTTGGAAGCATTCCCTTTACAGCATGTGTAATAACATACTCAGGCTTCTTAGCTAACATCTCTTTCAGAGTAGTCTCTTTCATTCCACCAACATAATCTGAATGATGATAATAAATCTTCTGCTCTAACTTCTTACCTGTTACTTTAATCTTGTCCGCATTAACAATGATCACATAATCACCTGTGTCGATATGCGGTGTATAAATCGGCTTATTTTTACCTCTTAATACATTTGCAACCTCTGATGCGAGGCGTCCTAATGTATGTCCTGTAGCGTCAACTACATACCATTTTCTCTCAACCGTGGATGGGTTTGCCATAAAACTTTTCATCCCAGTACCTCCTAACTAAATTCTCAACTATACTCTTTTTCGTCTGTAACAAATGCGGAATGTCCGAACCGCTTTGTTATCTATCGAAGCGCTTATTATGTCGGTCACCGGGGCTTTGGTGTTCCTGACACACGCCACACTGACCTATTATATTACGAGTAACCTTTAAAGTCAAGCAATTTTATTCACTTATCTATTGAATTCCCCCTTTCTGCAAGGGCAAATGCCACTTCATCAATTATCTTTCTCAAAGTGGAGATAAACTTTTCACTTAAGCGAAACAATCACCGTTCCTCACCCAAAGCACAAATCACTGTCTGCGCCTGTATTCTGGCAAGATAGTCATTTGGATGATTCAGAAAGTTCTCAGTCAGATCCAAATATGTTTTTTTCTTCATAAGATGCGTCTGCACGAACTGAACATCTGCTACACCAACACCCTCACCTTCCATAGAATGCAGCACCTCCGGAAAAGTATGCTGCTTTGCTGCCAGCAGCATCTGTATACATTAAAAGCACGCCTCCCGGTAAATTTCTCCCGTTTCCTATACCGGTTTCATTATTTTTTGTAAATCCATACTCTCATCTCTCCTTCTTCACGATTGGCCCACGCAAAATATGGGATCCATTTCAAAGTGACCGGCTGATATTCTTCTCTCTCTGCCTTATGATACAATGGGTCGCTGTCGGTATTGGCCTTTTTGCGAAAACCAGCAAACTGATAACCAACAGCCTCTCTCCCCAAAAATGGCAGTGTGTAAGTTTCGGCCTGTTCCACTGCCTCTGGGGATGCGTATAACATATGCTGCTGCGCCCCATTGTCAACTTCTTCCAAACAATATACCAACGGGCCACACACTAACGACATTTGCCGGCTATTTTCACGAACCAGCGAATTAGCCTCATAAAAGACTGGTTTCATTGCAAAATGCGGACGTATTATTACCTTCTTTTGTCCATATATAGCAAGGTACAAATACCCCTCTCGGTACTCATAGCTCATCCCGGCTTTCTGCTGCCCGTCACCACAACTGTTCAAAGTCTCGCTCTGTACGTTTGCAAGATCCACCGGCCAAACAGTTCCGTCTTCGTCCTCCACTTCTACGCTCCATTGTTCTGCCCAACCAGGAATACGAATCGCCAACGTTCCCTCTGCCTCACTCGGATTATTCAACCGAACAGCTATGTCTGAAGTATATGGCAAATGACTGGTCGTCTCAATCTCCACGGTCTTTCCCTGCCATTTTGTCCGCAAAACACTTCCCATATAAAGGTCGATCCAAGTCGTATTCTCTGCATGATGGGCAATATATCTTGTAATAGAACCGATCAATCTCGCTAAATTCGGTGGGCAACAGGCACAGCCAAACCATTTTGCACGCCGGCTCCTTACATGCCAAAGCCGCTCATCTTCTTTACACGCTTTCGGATCCACCTCGAGCGGATTCGTATAAAAGAACTCAGTGCCATCTAACGAAATCCCACTTAGCACGCTATTGTACAACGCACGTTCCATAACATCCGCATACTCTCCCTTTGGCTGCAATTGAAGCATTCTCTTAGCCCAAAACACCAAACCAATTGCCGCACAAGTCTCCGCATACGCACTATCCGCCGGAAGATCATAAGCATAAGAAAAAGCTTCTCCATGACTGGTCGCCCCAACGCCACCGGTGATATACATTTTTTTGCGCGTTACGTTTTTCCAAAGACGTTTTGCCACTTTTGCAAGCTCACCATCGTCATATTCTACCGCAAGATCTGTAAGCCCGGAATACAAATACATTGCACGCACAGCATGCCCAACCGCTTCCATCTGCTCTAGCACCGGCTGCTGCGCCTGATAATAACGCATATCGGAATCTTTTTCGCCATGCTCTTTTCGAAAATAATTTGGCTCCCTGCCACGCTCCAGCACAAAATATCTTGCTAACTCTAAATAAGAAGTTTTGCCGGTATGACGGTACAGACGTACTAACGCCATTTCCGCCAGTTCATGCCCCGGATAACCATGGCACTTTCCTTCCTCTTTACCAAATAATTCGCAGATCAGATCTGCAAACCGCTCCGCCAAATGCAGCAATTGCTTTTTGCCAGTCGCCTCATAATAAGCCACTGCCGCTTCTGCCAAATGTCCAAAACAATAGAGTTCGTGATGATCCCTTAAATTGCTAAAGCGTTTCTTCGGATTTTTAATACTGTAAAAGGTATCCAAATATCCATCATTAAGCGTTGCCTCTTCCAAAAGGTCCACCATCTCGTCTATGGTATGCTCTAGCGAGTCATCTGCCTTCATCATCAGACTATACGCTGCTGCCTCGATCCACTTATACAGATCACTGTCCTGAAAAACATATCCATAAAACGCATTATCCCCTTTTTTATGTTCCGGGAGCAGAGCATTTCCTCTCGGCAAACTCACAAAATCATCGGTCGGCTGTTCGGGCAGCGTCACTCCCTGTCTACGTAGTGCATTCACACGTGCCGCAGTACGAAAATTGCGAATGCAATAACTTTTATCTGCTCCCTCAATCCGGTCATTCAGTGCCTCCCATTGATATGGCAGCACTTTTTCCCGGATCAAGTGTACTTTCTCGCCCCAAAAAGCATCTTTTAATTGTATCTTTTCTTCACAATACATATGCAATCCTCCTCGCATCAGAAATCTACTAACATCATAAAACAACTGCCTGTATAACACAATCTCACGATGTTCATAAAAGTATCAAAAAGTAAGATTTCAACTTGCTTATTTAACGCATCATGTTGTACTATTTTAATAAGGAGTAAGATCAAGGATTTTGTTGAACATGCACTAAAACAATAGGAAGGAATTGCTATGCGATTTTTATGGTTAGGAAAATTTCAATCGGACGCACCAGACTGGACACACCCTGCAAGAGAACTGGGCGAATATGAATTAATGATCGTAGATCATGGAACACTGTATATTGCCGATCACTCCCAAACACACACCGTTCACAAGGGAGAATATCTGATTATGCCGCCCACCACTTTACAGCACGGTACCAAGCCGTCTTCCTGTGGTTTTCACTGGCTGCATTTCGAAACTTCTGATCCTATTCCCTGCCCACTTACCGGAACCGTCACTAATACGGAATTAATTCTTGCCATGCTAAACACGATGCTGCAACTGGAACAACATCAACATTCCTCTGCAACAACCTATCTACTCCAAGCTCTGTTAGAAGAACTCGGTTACGAAAACAATACCATTACCACACCACCGCATCGTCCTTTGCGCGAGCGTATTGACGAATATCTAAAATATCGCCAAAATACACCACATATGGTTCGTACTTTGGCAGACTATTTTGGATATCATGAAAAATATTTTTCGACCCTGTTTTATAAAGAAAATGGCATTCATCTGAAGCATTATCTAATGGATCAAACCATGGAAAAAGGAAAAGCTCTTTTGCTAAATACCGATCTTCCCATTCACGAAATAGCTGCCGCCTGCGGCTTTCGCGACGCCCATAACTTTTCTCGAGCTATACGGACAGCGTACCATATGACACCCACAAAACTCCGGCAAACTTTTTCTCAAAAATAATCCCTACCGTATTGCAATTTGTGGTAAAATAGGAATGTACTGCGCTTGTGTGCACGAAAGCGCTGCCAACAGGCAAACCAAAGTATTATCTCAACAGCACTAAATACGTGCACGGAAAAGAGGAATATATGAACAAAATGAAAAAACTTGCTATTGCAACAGGTTGTTTTCTTTTGTTGCTGGTGTGCTCTCTCTATTGCAGCACAAACAAGGCCTATGCAAAAGAACAAACAGAATTTATCGTTGGATTTGATGCCGAGTTCCCACCATATGGTTACTTGGACGAAAGCGGAGACTACATCGGTTTTGATCTGAGTTTGGCAGAGGAAGTCTGCAAACGAAATGATTGGAAGCTGATCAAGCGCCCTATTTCATGGGATTCCAAAGATTCTGAATTAACTTCAGGTGCTATCTCTTGTATTTGGAATGGTTTTACGATGAATGGACGAGAGAAAAGCTACACTTGGTCAACTCCTTATCTAAACAACTATCAGGTAGTCATTGTCCGCAAGGACTCTTCTATTAAAAAGCCTGCCGATCTCAAGGGAAAGGTTTTGGTCGTACAAAGCGATTCTTCTGCACTTGCTGCTTTGACGGGAGACGATGCTACACAAGCTAACCGCCAGATTGCAGATTCTCTCAAAGAGCTGCAGCAGGTCGGTGACTACAACTCTGCATTTATGAATTTGGAAAGTGGCATGGTTGACGCCATTGCGATGGACTATGGTGTTGCAGTCTATCAAATGTCTGCCAAATCCGATGAATTCCGCATTCTCGATGATTCGCTTTCTGCAGAACAGTATGCCATCGGTTTTAAGAAAGGAAACACCACACTTCGCGATAAAGTACAGACGACATTATTAGAAATGTTATACGATGGCACATTAGAAAATATAGCCAAAGAATGGGGCTTGAGCAAAAGTCTCTGCCTCAGCTTTGACGACAAAACGTACATCGATGGCGGTGCAGTGCCAACCATTGATACCAGCAAATTAACAAAGGTGACTCCGGCTCCGGACAAACAGTCACAAACCAAGGGCTCTAAAAATAAAGTCAAGAAATTATCCGCTGCACAGATTGCAAAACAGCTGCGCAAAGGTATGATCTCGACATTATTGATCTTTTTCCTGACAATTTTGTTCTCAATTCCATTGGGACTGCTTGTTTGTCTGATCCGTATGTCACACTGGAAGCTGCTGCAGTATATTGCAAAGATCTACATTTCGATCATGCGTGGTACCCCATTGATGCTGCAGCTATTGGTTGTATTCTTTGCACCGTATTATGCGTTCCACATACATACACCGTATTCGTACCGCTTCTTGGCAGTGATCATCGGATTTTCCTTGAACTACGCCGCATATTTTGCTGAGATCTACCGTGCCGGATTCCAAGGTATCCCGATCGGTCAGCGTGAAGCTGCCACTGTCATGGGTTACAATCGTCTGCAGACATTCGGATACATTCTGTTCCCACAGATGGTCAAACGTGTACTGCCTCCGGTCACGAACGAAATCATTACCTTGGTCAAAGATACTTCATTGGCGTTTGCACTGGCATATACAGAAATGTTTACCTTGGCAAAACAGATCGCAGCTTCTCAAACCTCACTGCTGCCGCTGTTTATCGCCGGCGTATTTTATTACGTCTTTAACTTCGTAGTAGCATACGTCATGGAAACACTGGAAAATAAATTGAATTACTATCATTAAGAAAGGAAATTAAGCTTTATGAATATATTAGACATGAAACATATCAAAAAAAGCTTTGACGGTAAGATCGTATTGCAGGATATCGATCTGCAGATCTCTCCCGGCGAAGTTGTTTCAATCCTTGGCCCGTCCGGTTCCGGTAAATCTACACTGCTTCGCTGTGCGACATTTCTGGAAACGATTGACAGCGGCGAGATCGCATACAACGGGAAAAGCGTGGTAACGACAGAAGGCGATCATGCCATTTATCCAAAACGCAGTGACATTTTGGAAGCACAATCCAATTTTGGATTGGTCTTTCAGAATTTCAACCTGTTTCCACATTTTTCAGTATTAAAAAACGTCTATCATGCACCACTTAAGGTTCAGAAAAGGACCGATAAGGATGAAGTGATTTCTGAGGCATATGACCTGTTGACAAAAGTTGGTTTGTCAGACAAATCAGACGCTTATCCTTGCGAACTGTCCGGCGGACAGCAGCAGCGTGTTGCGATTGCACGTGCTCTCGCATTACATCCAAAGATCATGTATTTTGATGAGCCAACCTCTTCTCTCGATCCGGAGATCACCGCAGAAGTTCTCCGATTATTGAAGCAGCTTGCTTCCGAAAAAATGACAATGGTTATTGTAACGCATGAAATTGACTTTGCCAGAGCGGTCTCAGATCGTGTCATCTTTATGGATGGCGGTCTGGTCGTTGAAAACGGCAAACCGGAAGATGTCATTGACAATCCGAAAAACGAGCGCACGAAAGCATTCCTCAAGAAATTGCATGTATAATGACAACATTTAGGAAATGCAGATTGTGTAACAACGTAACAATATAAACGAGCATTTTCCTATCAATTAAAACAAAAAAAGCCCGGCAGAAATCATACCGTGTATCAAACCAAAAAGCGAAACGTTTTTGGCGGTACCGCAATCATTCCTGTCGGGCTTTCTTTATATTGATAGTATCATACATTAATGAACCTTGTTATCCAACTCACAAGCTCACAAAGTCGCCTATGATATCCATCTAACAATGGCTATTTTACTTTTTTGTCTCGTGACAGATAAAGAATGTACACTGCAAATACAATAGCGATCATCATCCATACACCAAAGATTACCGGTGAACTGTCCTTAAATTTATCATAATATCCCTTAAAATAAATGACTAAAACGATCATCGGCAATACATACCGCATATATCTGCGAAGAAATTTTGGAAAATTCATACCTACTCCTGTATTGGTCTCTTCCAAAAATCGTTCAAATCCCCAACCGCTTTTTTTCGTACAAAACAGTACAAATAACAGACTTCCAAGTGGAAGAATATTACTGGATACCACAAAATCTTCAACATCCATGATCGTTGATCCCGGTCCAAATAACTGGACACCAGACCACACATTAAATCCAAGTACAGTTGGCATGGATAATACTGCAATGCCGACTAAATTGACCGTTAACGCTTTCCGACGCTCCCAGCCAAACACATCCATGCTCATGCTGATGATATTTTCAAACACTGCGATCACTGTGGATAATGCCGCAAAGGACATAAATACAAAGAAAAGCATTCCCCACAATGTTCCACTTGGCATATGGTTAAATACATTTGGCAGTGTGATAAACAGCAGTGATGGTCCTGCATCCGGGCGGATTCCAAAGGAAATACACGCCGGGATCACAATAATTCCTGCAACAAATGCGATCAGTGTATCTAACACCAATACATTGATCGCCTCTCCGGTCAGCTTACGTTCTTTGCCCAAATAACTGCCGAAGATCTCCATCGAACCCATTCCAACACTCAACGTGAAAAACGCCTGCGTCATCGCATCAAAGATGACATTTCCCAATCCACGTTTCTTCACATTTTCGAGGTTCGGAATCAAATAAAAAGAAAGGCCTTTACTGCTTCCTTTTAACATGACTGAATTGACTGCCATAACAGCCATCAATACGATCAATGCTAACATCATTTTCTTTGTAATATTTTCAATACCATTCTGTAAGCCCAGTGCGCACACACCAATACACAAGGCAACTACTAATAACATAAAAAACATCATTTTGCCTGGTGTCTGCATAAAGCTCTGATAATACTGTTCGATTTCTTTGACATTCGCCTGACGTAGTGTCCCCTTGGCACAAACGCCAACATAATAGATCATCCAGCCCGCTACCACTGTATAAAACATCATTAGCAGATAATTCCCGCACAGTCCATACCAACGAAACTGATGCCATCTTCCTTTGCCACCGCTCAATTTACGCAATGCTGTTCCAATGCTCGCACCACTGCCGCGACCGATTGCAAACTCGCATACTAAAATTGGAAATCCAAGAGCAAATAAGCAGACCAAGTAGATCAAAATAAAGATTGCTCCTCCATTATTTCCGCATACGTACGGAAACTTCCATACATTTCCCAGTCCCACCGCACATCCTGCAGATACTAATATAAAGCCAAGGCGGGATGCAAAAGTTTCTCTGTTTTTACTCATTTTTTATTCCATTTCTATCGTTTAATATTGTTCACAAACCTGTTATGTCAAGGAGTTCTCACAGTATGTATCTGCAATGAAAAATACATCCCATGGTCCATTATCTGCGAATACTACTACAGCTGAATAAAGCCTAATGACTGTAATAATAATGCAAATAGCAGAATTGGTGCAATCCCTTTGATCATCGCAATATACAGATATTTTCTGCCAAAACGTTCTCCGTTAACAGTTACCTCATCAATGACCGTCTTAGGTTTCACAACCCAACCGATCAAAATGCATGTGAGCAGCGCCACCGTCGGCATAAAGCAATAGTTACTGATATAATCCAATATATCCAGTATCTGTCCTGTCGATCCATTTGGCAGTGGCAGCTCAAAATATAACTTGTTATATCCAAGACAAACAATGACACCACCTATAACTCCATACGTTGCCACAATAGATGTACTCTTATGTCTGGTCCAGTGAAATGCATCCATCAAACTGGAAACGATCGCTTCCATAACAGATACCGAAGAAGTTACTGCCGCAAAAATAACCATCAGGAAGAACAGCACTCCGACAACCGTTCCGGCTTTGCCCATTGCCTGGAATACCTTTGGCAAAGAATCAAACATCAGACCGGGTCCGGCGCTCATTCCTTCTGTCCCCATAAATACAAATACAGCAGGCACGATCATAAGTCCGGCAAGCATCGCTACCAAAGTATCAAAAATTTCGATCTGATTGATCGATTTCATCAAATTGACGTCTTTCTTAACATACGAGCCGTATGCAACCATGATTCCCATCGCCACGCTGATCGAGAAGAAAAGCTGTCCCATCGCATCCATCAGAATAACAAAAAATTCTTTGCCGGTCATTCCCTTAAAATTAGGAATTAAATATACTTTCAATCCCTGCAGACCGGTTCTGGTAACACCACTCGCATCTGTATGTGTGATCGTCAGCGAATACAATCCAATGCCGATAATCAAAAATAATAAAATTGGCATCAGGATCTTACTGTATTTTTCAATTCCCTTATTCACGCCATTAAACACAACGAACGCTGTCATTATAAAGAAAATAAACATCCAGATGATCGGTTGATATTGTCCTTGAATAAATCCCGCAAAATAATCGTCGCCCGCTGCCGCTGATCCTGCACCGGTGACAAAGGTTGCGAAATATTTTACAACCCATCCACCGATCACGCAATAATATGGCAAGATGATAATTGGTACAAGACATGCCAAAACACCAAGACCTTTCCACTTAGGCTGAATCGCTGCATAAGCAGTAAGGGGACTCCGTCCCGTTTTACGCCCAATGGCGATCTCTGTTGTCAATAACGTAAAACCAAATGTCACTGCTAAGATCAAGTAGCATAAAATAAACACACCTCCATGATCCTTTGCCGCTAAATAAGGAAACCTCCATATGTTTCCTAACCCCACAGCACTTCCTGCAGCAGCCATAACAAAGCCGATCGTGCCGGTAAAATTTGCTCTTTTTTTGTTCATTTTTTCATCCTTTCCTTGTTCCATTTCGCCCTATACTATTATGTGGGCACATCATTCTATTCTAAAGGTTTACGTTCTACGTGTCAACAACCCACGCACCAGTTCTGCATCAGCATCGCTGATCTGTGTATGACCAAAGCCTGCTTGCTCCAAGATCTGCAGCATACGATCTCGCTCCTCTCCGGATATCACTAATAATCGCTGCTTACGAAGCCATGCAATCTGTGTTTCATAATTTGTTTGTTTCTGAAATGCCGGATATTTGTGCCCTATTTTACGGACATATCTTTGATAATCTGCAATCAGCCTGTCATTCGTATCCGCACGGTGATATGCAATACTGCACCGAAGTATGCGAATCACCTGGCGGACAGCAAGCGTGATCACAAAAATAAGCAGCAACAATGCAAGCACCCCAAGGGAAACTTTACCGGTTCTTTTTACCGCCTCTACTGCATCTGCTGTTCCTGTCGCACCGGTACCACCGGTATTACTCTGCGCAGTTCCATTGCTCCGGTTACGAAAAAGACGCATAAACGCATTCCAAAGACTGACATCCGCCTCTTCCTGATCCGATGCCGGCGTAATATCCACTACATACCAGCCTTTGTGCTGATCGTAAATTTCAACCCAAGCATGTGCATTTGCATCCGTGACATCTACCTGCACAACTCCGGTATCTGTAAGTTCGCGGTAACCCTGATAGTAATCAGATACCTTCTGATCGGTAAGGATCTTACCGTTCTCACCGATATCTTCCGGATCGATCGCATAGCCTTCCACATAACGAGCCGGAATACCACAGTTACGCAAAAGCAACGTCGCTGCACTGGCAAAATGCGCACAGTATCCTCTACGATTCTTTTTCAAAAAATACGAAACGAAGTCTTGACCATAGGGCGTTATACCCGGCTGATACGTATACGGTATATTATCCTGATAATACGCTTCCAGCTTCTGCACGATCTCAGCAACAGTTCCCGTCAAATCCGCTTCCTTGCAAAACTCATCCAAAACAGCCTTGCTTGAATCCGGCACCGTAAGCCAATTCGATATCGATTCTGTCTGAAGTTTACAATCCCGATCCAAACCGGAATACGTATAATAATCATATATCTGGCTGCGACCGGGCGATGTTACCAGATCCGACTGAAGACTGTAATACGGCATATACAATCCCGGATCTGCTGCCACATTATCAACTTTGACGATTCCATGTGCACTGCCGGTTATATTTTTCTCAAACGCAGTCTTGGCACGCTGCTCCGTCCGCATATAAATTGCTTTAGCAGATTCCCAGCGATTCATGCCATATAAATAATCCTGTCCAATAAAACGGCGCAAATAAAATCGGTTTTCATTTTGCGGTACAAATGTGACCCGAAGATCTGTGTCATAATCCAGTCGCACTGCACTGACGCCGCCTAACTTACCACTGGTCAGACCGCCGGTATTATCATAAAAATTAAATAATCCGGCAATTCCGAGCACTGCGACATTCTGCATCGCATCTTTTGTGCTCTGTTTCCATGCGGAATCGGGATGTCTGTCGTGATAATCCTTCGATGGAACAAGCAAAGAAAACAGCACCGCCCCAATCGCAACAACTGCAAGCAGACACGCTCCCGCCTGCAATTTCACTCGATAGGCAGACTGATAAACGATACGTTCCTCATCCTGTTTGTATCGGACATTGTCTGCTGCCTGCTTATAATCGCCATTTTTAGCAATCGCCACCGTCACGACAACACCCACAAAAAATTGCACAACATAAAACATATCCGGTTCCAAATGCACATACAATGGCAGGAACAGAAAGCCAAAAACAACCAGCATCAGGAAACGGTATCTCATTTTACGGGAAACGAATATATTTACCACAACACTTGCTGCCACAGCAATATAACTCATTGCTATAGTCACTGCCAAATTGGCATCGGCGATCTTTTCGCCGTAACTACGTGTCGCATTAGACTGAAAATACTCTGAAACGCTTTCCATCAGGTCATTCATGACACTATAGAATCCGCTGCTCACATAGCTTTGCATCCCAAAACCAACGGCGAATACAACGACCAATAATAATATATATCCGACATTTTCCCACCATTTACGGTAATACAAAAATGCCACATAAAGTGATGCCACAAGGGTCACAAGTTCTACGATCCAAGTCTGATAATCGCTGTCGATCGCTGACAACACGATTCCCATTCCACCCGCTGTAATACAAAATACCAGCAGCGCATTGACAAGCAGCATACCTATACGTGATTCCGTCTGTTGATCTAATGATTTCGTAACTAACTCAATGCCTTCCCACTTGTCCAAGCAGTCGTCATCATAGTCAATCCGAAATGTTTTTCGTAATCGATCCAGAATCGTCTGCCGTCCATTACCCATGAGAGATCACCTCCCCGCGCACACCATCTTCGTATAAGCCGATCACTGCATATACCTGCAACTGCGGACGCAAGCTTTGCACCATTTTAGCCAGCTCGATATTGTCCGTCACCACAGCTCTCCGCAGCAAATAAATAAACTGCGTATCGATCTCTTCTCTCTTTTGGATCAAAACTTCGATAAAATCATATTCTAACGCATCCCACACGAGCAGACGAACCGGTGTATATTCTTTTAAGAACAACTTACTTATGCCGTAAGCAAGCCCCAAAACCTCTTCTACTGTGTCCCTTTGTCCGGACAGATCAAGCACCAATACCACTTGGCTCTGTGCTACGCTTGTCCGCTCTTTGACCATAAGTGTTTCTTTCTTAGCGGAAAGTTTCCAGTGAATGTCCTTGATTCGGTCTCCCGGTCGATACTCCCTGACATCCGTTATTTCAGCAAAGTCATTTCCCTTTGCCTGACTTTCTTCCAATTCACTCATTCCCATCTGGAAACCGCTTTTCTGTTCTGATGCCTCTCCTGTCTCCTGCGGCATTACCGCGATCGCCGCCTCCTCAGAAATTTCCTGCTGCACCGATACAAAACCGAGCAGATCCTTGATGGCGAGCGTATGGATACAAAGCTGCAGATTGCCACTATATTTGCATTTAAAAGGTAACTCCATGGCTTCTTCCCCACGCAGGCGTACCGGTAAACACAGTCGGATCGGATCCTCTGTGTGATACAAAGTATTGCCAAGCGTTCCCTGCAATTCGCATTGTAAACTAACCCACGGAAACGCATTACTCAGTTTACACATAAAACGGCTCTCTTCACCTGCTATGACTTTCGGCTGCAAGGCAGATATGCGCACTGTAAGATATGGGGTCATTTTCCAGTTCAACCATATGGATACGACCGGCAGCAAAACAAGCAGCCATACTAACGATGCGACAACATAACTCTTAAAAAAGAAATAGAGAACGACCATAACGACAAACAGCAGAACATAACCCGCTATACGTAACGGATATAGTTTCCAATGTCGCTTTGATCCTTCTCTATTCATCCCATTTATCCTCCATGCGCCGAATTGCTTTATCACATCCGTGGTGCCTTCACCGTCTGCACAAGCTGTTCCATTGCCTGATCTACCGTAATACGCTCCGCACGTGTTCTGGCGCTCAGGCGCACACGATGCCCTAACACATCGCGCAATACCTTTTGTACATCTGCGGCAGTCACGAAATCACGCCCGGCAATCATCGCCATCGCACGTGAGATACGAAGCAGTGCGATCGTTGCACGCGGACTTGCTCCCATCTCAAACAGATCATTATGTCTAGTCTCCTCCACCAAATTAACAATATAATCATAAATACTGTCATGCACAAAGATCGTTTCCGATGTGCTGCGAAGCGCACACAACTCTTCTGCCGACAATACCGGCTGAACTTTGGATAACAGATCGGCTGATTCGCCCTTCAATATCGCCACAGCATCCTGATGTTCCGGATACCCCATAGAAACACAGATCATAAAACGATCCAGCTGAGATTCCGGCAGCATCTGCGTTCCTGATGATCCCAGTGGATTTTCTGTTGCGATGACCACAAAGGGATTCGGCAGCGGCCTGGTTACACCATCTACCGTCGCATGATTCTCCTCCATAACCTCAAGCAAAGCAGACTGTGTTTTGGGAGAGGTTCGATTGATCTCATCTGCCAAAAACAGATTACAAAACACGGCACCGGGGCGGTATACAAACTGCCGGCTCCCCGCGTCATACATCGAAAATCCCAGAATATCACTTGGCAAAACGTCCGGTGTAAACTGCACACGCTTATAGTTCATGGACAGTGCTTTTGCAAACGTTGTCGCAAGCGTTGTCTTGCCAACGCCCGGAATATCTTCCATCAATATATGGCCGCCACTGATGATCGCTGCAAGAACCCGCTCTACCACGTTTTCTTTACCTCGGATCACCTGATTGACTTCCCGCTGTATCCGTTCCAGCTTATCCTGTATCTGCTTTTGATCCACGCGTTCCCCTCCTTTATCCTGTACACAATTCTGTTATACGCTATTTGTCAGCCTTTTATCTGTCCTTTCAGATAATCAATTGCCTTTTGCATCTGATTATCCGGTTTAAGCTTCCCATTTTTATCCTTCTGCCCCACCGTCGACTTATCCAATTCCACTTTAATATCCGGCTCAAGTCCGGTTCCATGAATATTGCGGCCACTCGGCGTATAATATTTCGACGTTGTCATTTTCAACGCCGATCCATCCTGCAAGTCAAAGATCGTCTGTACAATCCCTTTACCAAACGTCTTGGTCCCGATCAATTTTGCTTTCTTTTTATCCTGCAGCGCCCCGGAAAACACTTCCGATGCACTTGCCGAATTGCCATTGACTAACACAGCCATCGGCACAGAAACATGTTTCACATCTTCCGCATAGAATTTCTCTGAAACACCTTGTTTATCTTTGGTATAAACCACCATCCCCTTAGACATAACACGGTCTAGCATCGAAACTGCGGATTTGAGCAATCCTCCACCATTATCACGCAGATCTAAAATAAGTGCCTCCATTTTTTCCTTTTCTAAGGCATTAACTGCTGTTGAAAACTGATTTGGCGTCACTTCTTCAAATCCCGTGATCTGAATATAACCAATCTTGTCATTTAACATAGTATAGGAAACCGTGTCTTCCTGAATTTTCGCTCTTTTCACCGAAAACGTCAGGTAATCATTCTCTCTGGAACGAACGATCGTCAGCTTGACTTTAGATCCCTCTTCACCCTTGATCTGCGCTAACACCGCCGAAAGATCCTTGCCGGAAACCCGCTCGTCATTGATCGCATAAATAATATCTCCCGCTTTCAATCCCGCTTTTTCTGCCGGACTGTTTTTCATCGGCTTAACGATCGTTATCGCACCTGTGTCCGTATTTTGGGTCACATATGCGCCAATCCCATAGAATGTACCACTAGTCTTCTCCATGATCTCCGCATATTCTTCTGCCGTATAGTATTCTGCATAATCATCTCCCAGTCCATTCACGATTCCTTTGTATATAGAATTTTCCATCTTATCTTTATTGATGTCATCCAAATAGTACGCATCAATATATTTCTCAATCGTGGAAGCCTTTTGTTTAACTTCCCGCTTCATCGTACTATCTTGATCTGTGCGATTCCAAGCTGCACCGAGGTCGATGTAACCACTGAATTGACCTACGGTCAACGCAACCACCAGCATCATCGATGTGGTAAGCATTCCGCACAAAAAACCTTTCAAAAATCGCTTCATTCTGTCTCCATTTCTTTTACTATCTTGATACATAATTTAATGGGTTCACATAGGATCCATGCGCATATACCGCAAAGTGCAAGTGCGGTCCGGTAGAGATTCCTGTAGAGCCGGACAATGCAATCGTCTGTCCTCTGGTGACTTTCTCTCCCGCAGATACCCTTAGGGAAGAGTTATGCATATAGTATGTATAAACGCCATCTCCATGATAAATTGCCACAAAATTACCCGCTGAAGCGGAATAGGTTGCTGTCACAACGGTTCCTGCCTTCGCTGCACGCACAATTGTTCCGGTCGGCGTCGCAATATCAATTCCTTTGTGATACGTGCTCGCTCCGGCTGTCGGCGCCGTTCTCGGTCCAAAACCGCAGCTGATCCGTCCTGCCGTTGCTAACGGCCAAATAAATCCTGATGTGCTCACCGCATTACTAGACGGTGTTTGACTTGTGGTCGTATCCGTGCCGTTAGGACCATTGCCAGAAGGCGATGATTTTTGTGCCGCTTCTTCTGCCGCAATTTCCCGGCGTTTTTGTGCCAACAAATTCTCCACCTGATTTTCCTGCGCCGCAATCTTCACATCATACGTGCTGATAGAAGATTCCGAATCCGCAATCAGATTGTTGTATTTTGTCAACTGCCCTTTCTTTTTACTGATCAATTGTTTCACGGATTGTTTTTCAAAAGAAAGCGTCTCTTTCGTTGCTACTAACTCATCTTTCTTTGCCTGCTTATTTTTCTTCGTTTTGGTAAGTTTTTGCTTGGTAGACTCATACTCTCCATACATCTTCTGATCATATTCGCTGATCTTACTGATATATTCGAGATGATTGTACATTTCAGACAAACTGCTGGATCCGGCTAACAACTCCAAATACCCGGAAGTACCGTCCTCATACATATATTTTATGCGCTCTTTCATCGTCTCATACTGACTAGACATCTTTGCAGTTACCTGCGCCTCCTGAAGCAGTAATTCATCGATGGTAGACTGCACTAACTGAATCTGTTCTTCGTTAGACTTTACCTTATCCGTCAACGTGTCCATCTTTTTGTCCAACGTTGTAATATACTGTAAAATATTGTCCTTCTTGCTCTCACTGCTCGAAAGCGTTTTCTTTAACTCCGTCCGCTCCTTTTCAAGCTGCTCTCGTTTCTTGTTGGCTGCATCGATCTGCCCCTGCGTTGTTTCCGACTGTGTTGCCGCCTGCACTACCCGTGTCAGTGCAGAACTCGGATTGTCCAAAAATACTCCGCTTCCAATGCAGACCGCTCCTGTAAGCCACAGGCCAACCCCTGCTGCGATCCATTTATTTCGCTTTCTCATCTGCAATCACCCCGCCTTTCTGCTTTCACTACTCGTGTACATGTTTTTTGCCAAACACACATCATCTGATATTACCCAATTTTCTTTACCCATATAAATGTTTTCTGACTGACACCAACCTACTGCCATTATCCGATTCACATTACTTATGCAAATGTTTTCTGACTGACACCAACCTGCTGCCATTATCCGGTTTACATTACTCATGCAAATGTTTTCTGACTGACAAGGCACTTCCGATAAAACCAATTCCTACTCCAACTAAGAGCGACATCGGTATTAAGGTTGCAAACTCTTTCGATGGAGCCACAAAGGTTAGCCATTGTGACAATGCCGAAAAATGTTCTAATACAAATTGGATCACTCTCTCGTACAATACCCACAATACTATGATCGGAATGATCGCTCCAATCAAACCAATAACCAATCCCTCGACCAAAAATGGTGCACGAATAAAGCCATCGGTTGCACCGATCATTTTGATGATCGAAATCTCATCCTTGCGCACGCGGATACCTGTCGCGACCGCATTATTGATCAGGAATACTGAGACAAGCAACAACAATCCTATAATCGTTGCCGATACATAGGCAACAAGCATATTAGCACTGCTCAGGCTCTTTGCCACAGTGCTCGATCCGTTTACCTTACGGATTCCCTTCATTTCCTTGATCTCCTTAGACACTTTCGCCTGCTTTGATACTCTTGTCAGAGTGATCTCAAACGACGCTGAATCCTGCAGCGGATTTTCATCACCAAAGGTATCCTCCAAATTTTCTTTTCCCTGATACATTTCTTTTTGAAACTTTTTCCATGCTTCTGTCGGAGAAATATAATCCACCGTCTCCACACCATCTAACTTACGGATCTGCTCTCCCAGCGAATCAATTTCTTCCGGTTCGATTCCGCTGTCAAAAAACACCGTCAAACCGACATTACTCTCCACATTGTACATCATGTGCTGGAAATTGCTAAGCAGCGCATAGAACAACCCCAGCAAAAACAGACAGATTGCAATCGTTCCAATCGCTACTAAGGAGAAGATTTTATTTTGTACAATATTTTTGAACCCTTGTTTGATACCGTATCCTAGTGTTTTCATTGCACATACCCTCCCTGTATCTGATCGCTGATAATAACGCCCTCGTGAAGAGTGACAACACGCTTTTGCATTTGATTCACGATCTCATTATTGTGGGTGACGACCATAACCGTCGTACCAAGCCGGTTCATATCTTCCAACAGCGCCATAATATCCCATGAATTTTGTGGATCCAGATTTCCTGTTGGCTCATCTGCCAGCAATACCGACGGACGGTTTACCATTGCACGCGCGATCGCAACTCTCTGCTGCTCACCACCGGACAATTCTCTCGGATAGACGTCCGCACGATCCTGCAGACCTACCAATTGCAGCATACCACGCACATTTTTTTCAATACGGTCCTTATCCACGCCGATCACCTGTTGCGCCAATGCCACATTTTCAAACACGTTACGATCATCCAGCAAACGAAACTCTTGAAATACTACACCTAATTTACGGCGATAATATGGCATTCTTTTGCGTTTCATCTCTGTGAGGCTATTGCCCCCAACCTGTATTTCACCAGCCTGTAGAGGGATCTCTCCGAGCAATGATTTGATCAAAGTAGACTTTCCAGAGCCACTGCTTCCTACTACAAATACAAACTCACCTTTTTCCACTTTCAGGTTACAGTTTTTCAATGCCTCTGTTCCTGTATTATAAACAACATCCACCCCCGATAAACAGATCAGCGGTCCTGTCCATTCCTCTTTCCTCTTTGCTCTTTTTCTCACTATGATACCTCTTTTCTGCGTACATTTGAACGCATGCTTTCTGCTAATGTTTTCTACGTGCTTTATCTAATGCTTTTGCCCATAATTGCTTTCTCAAACTTCCCGTACCTCAAATCCCCCCACAGCCACCTATTGCTTATTATGTCAAAGAATACTAAGTATTTTGCAACCACAATATAGCGATTTCTGCCATCTGAGAACTATAGTAATTGCCTTGCCGCATTTTCGTTTTTAGTGATTTCTAGATTTT
>OGQO01000262.1_pt1 | contig 56965 bp, 51 predicted proteins | sample 1553241 | NCBI WGS metagenome assembly OGQO01 (sample SAMEA2579933, study PRJEB22360) | human gut metagenome | biome: human gut; feature: human-associated habitat; material: faeces | place: Denmark | collected 2008/2010
GATGGATAGACCCCCCCCGCCCCCGTCCCCCCCCCCCCGCCATACTCCACTGGAATCAAAATCACTTTGTGGTGCTGTACAAGGTCACGCGCTCCGGAAAATATCATGTAGCCGATCCAGGAAAAGGATTAGTAAAATACACCACGGAAGAATTTCTGTCGCACTGGGCAACCTCTCAACCCGACGGCACACAGGCGGGAATCGCGATGTTTCTAAAACCAGACTCTGCATTTTATTCAGGGAAACACAGAAAGAAAGGGAGTGAATCGCGCTCGCTCAGATTTCTTGCGGGATATGTGAGCAACTACAAAAAATATTTTCTGCATATAATTGCGGGTATGTCATTGGGCTGTGTGCTACAGCTCATAATGCCATTTCTGACCCAAGGAATCGTTGACCTCGGTATAAAGCATAACGACATAGGGCTGATATGGCTGATACTTCTCGGAGAGACAATGATAATAGCAGGCAGCACGGTCACTGACTTCATAAGGCGATGGCTGCTGCTTCACATATCGATGAGAATAAACATATCACTTGTAAGCGACTTCCTGATTAAACTGCTGAACCTGCCGATGGCTTACTTTGACACAAAACTGATAGGCGATATCATGCAACGTATCGGCGACCATGAACGTGTCGAAAGTTTCCTGACATCGCAACTTCTATCAATATTATTCACCATGATAAGTTTTACGGTGTTCGGGATAGTGCTGCTCATATATAATCGTACAATATTCCTGATTTTTTTACTCGGAAGCCTTGCTTATGCGTTGTGGATGGGTGCATTTCTAAGGCGGAGAAAGATTCTCGATTATGAAATATTTGAATGTGAAGCTATCAACAGGGACAAGACCTACCGCTTTCTTTCAGCAATACAGGAGGTGAAGCTACAGGATTGCGAGCGTCGGCGCCGATGGGAATGGGAAGATATTCAAGCTGACCTGTTCACCATAAGGATGAAGTCGCTAAAACTCCAACAGACACAGGAAGCAGGGAGCATATTCATCAATGAGCTTAAAAATGTAGTCATAACCGTGCTTGCCGCCACGGCTGTAATAAACGGACACATGACGCTCGGAGGGATGCTCGCGATACAATATATAATCGGTCAGCTTAATTCCCCAGTGGAACAACTTATGGGATTCATCTACTCCATACAGGATGTAAAAATATCATTGGAGCGCATAAACGAAATTCACAATGAACATAACGAAAGCGAAACTACCGGAGGGAAAACGGAATTTGCAGGAGCAAAAAGCATATCGCTGAATAATGTCAACTTCAAATATGACCCCCATTCAAGGAAGTTAATACTGGATGATGTGTCAATAAATGTCGCAGAAGGCAAGCTGACAGCGATAGTGGGCGCCTCCGGGTCGGGCAAGACTACCCTCATAAAACTTATGCTGGGATACTATCGCGTAAATTCCGGTGAATTGTCGGTAGCAGGACGCGACATAAACGAATATGACCTGAAATGGTGGCGTAGACACTGTGGCGTAGTGATGCAGGACGGCGTGATTTTCTCTGAGTCAATCAAGCGCAATATTGCTGTCGATGATGGAGAAATAGACATGCAGAGACTCATGACTGCGGCACGTATTGCCAATATACATGATTATATCGAGTCGCTTCCTTTGCAATATGAGACAATCATCGGAGCTGACGGTATGGGTCTGAGTCAAGGTCAAAAACAAAGGATACTGATAGCACGTGCCGTATATAAAAATCCCGATTTCATATTTCTTGATGAAGCCACCAACGCCCTTGATGCTAAAAACGAGCGGGAAATTGTGGATAACCTCACACAATTTTATCAAGGTCGCACGGTTGTGGTAGTGGCACATCGCCTGTCGACAGTGAAAAATGCCGACACGATTATAGTGCTCAACCATGGGAAAGTCGTGGAAACCGGCAACCACCATTCTCTGACTGAAACGAAAGGTACATATTATAACCTTGTAAAAAATCAACTTGAACTGGGTAAATAGGATGAAAGAAAATCAAGATGAAAATATATCTATGCGGTCGGAAAAAATCAGGCATCTATTAAGAGAGATACCGGCAAAGCCACTGCTTGCAGGAATCATTGTAATGATTGTCATCGTACTTGCGATAATCATCTCAGTAACCGTTCTACCTTATCCACATTCCGCCGGAGAAACCATACTGGAACATATCTTCAGCAGCAATCGTTAAATTTCACATTAAATATTGAGAAAATGTGCATTATATTTGTATTTATTAATTTAAATTGGTTATTTTGTTTTTAATTCAAATTTAAACATTTCATTATGCTAAAAATTCACAGCCGATATCTTTCTATCGGATTAGGGGGTGTCATGATGGTGCTGGGTGCATGTAGCAGTGACAGTCCCGAGCCGGAAAATATCCGCGGGGAAATCACGCTATCGCCCAACCAACAGCAGTTAACAACCTGCCAAAACACATTTGCTTTTGACCTACTCAAGGAGCTAAAAGGTCTTACTCCCGATGGCAGCAAAGAGAATGTAATCATTTCACCGCTGAGCGCATCGTACTGTCTTGGAATGCTTGCCACAGGCGCCGAGGGCGTGACCTTGACTCAAATCACCGACAGGCTCGGAGGCATCGATGCCACGGACATCAATGGCTTTCAGCGTACGATTCTCGAATCATTGCCCGGACTTGACCGTACGACAACCGCCACGCTTGCCAACTCCATGTGGATTGACAACAGCGTCACGGTCAAGGATTCGTATCGTGACCTGTTCAACTACTGCTACGGCGACAATCTATTCACCCTACACATGCATGAAGTTGCAACGGCTGAAAAAATCAACCGTTGGTGTGCCGACCGGACTGACAATCTCATCACCGACCTGTTAAGCGAGGCACCGAAAGGTGACATTCTGCTTGTCAACACCCTGCATTTTGAAGGTAAATGGAGTCATAAATTTAACGAAAATGCGACAAGGGCACATACCTTTCACAACGCCGACAATTCAAAGTCGACAGTGCAGATGATGAGGGAGGACCTCACTATTGAATATGGCGAGCATGAGGGAACTAAATTAATCCGTCTCCCTTATGGCAATGGCGCATACTCAATGGTAATGATACTTCCGGCGGAAGGAACTGATGTGACCGGACTGCTGACTGAAAGTCAATATCGCTTAATCACCTCAAATGGAGCAATGAAGACAGAAAGGGTGAAAGTTGAAATACCGAAATTTGACATCACTGACGAAAACATACTTAACTCACCGCTCGCCTCACTCGGCATAAGCAATATATTTGGTGCGGACGCTGACCTTTCGGGCATAATGGAAAATAATTGCCCGGTTGATGGCATCATGCAAAAATGTCGCATAATTATCGACGAGGGAGGTACAAAAGCCGCCGGCGGCACAGTTACGGAAGTGGATACATACTTGCCGCCAGAATACAATATCAAGATTGACCGCCCGTTTGCCTTCGTAATCGAAGAACAGTCCACCGGTCTTATCCTGTTCATCGGACTTATATACGGATTCTGACCTGCAGCAAAATAACTACGACACCCCATACTTATAATCAATCACTTAATAATGAGAATTACAATCTGCTTGTCTGCTTGACCCAACACAACAGCCATTGAGTGTCACCACTCAACACTCAGTGGCTGTTGTACGGTTACATATCTGCCTCATCTAATCTAAAAATATTTGGCATTAGTCGTGATTTATGCGTAAATTTGTAGGAAATAGATTTCACGACAATGAGCGAACAGATTAAACAGCATATCGAGCGGCTACGCGATGAGCTTAACCGCCATAACTACAATTATTATGTGCTTAACGCGCCGGAAATATCCGACCGCGATTTCGACATGATGATGAAGGAGCTTGAAAAGCTCGAACAGGAGCATCCGGAGTATGCCGACCCGCTGTCGCCCACGCAGCGTGTGGGAAGCGACATCAACAAGGCGTTTACCCAGCATGTACACCAACGCCCCATGCTGTCGCTCGGCAACACATATTCCATCGAGGAGGTCGACGAGTTTGTCAACCGCACCCGCGACGCGCTCATGGGCGAGAATTTCACCATTGTCGGCGAAATGAAATATGACGGCACGTCCATATCGCTCACCTACGAGCATGGCAATCTTGTAAGAGCCGTGACGCGCGGCGACGGAGAGCGCGGCGACGTGGTGACCGACAATGTGAAGACCATCAAAAGTGTGCCCCTGAAACTTCAAGGCACAGGCTGGCCCGATGAGTTTGAGATACGCGGCGAGATAGTGCTTCCGTGGAAAGAGTTTGACCGCCTCAACGCCGAGCGCGAATTTAACGGGGAGCCGCTCTTTGCCAATCCGCGCAACGCAGCCTCCGGCACCCTGAAGATGCAGAACTCCGCCGAGGTTGCGCGCCGAGGGCTCGACGCTGTGTTTTATTACCTTCTCGGCGACAATCTCCCCGCCGACAACCATTACGACAACATGATGGCGGCTAAACAGTGGGGATTCAAGGTAGCGCCGGTGATGCAGCTGCTCAACGGCATCGACGAAGTAGACAAGTTTATCGACCACTGGGACACGGCGCGCAAGGAGCTGCCGATGGCTACCGACGGACTCGTGTTCAAGGTCAACGACCTTCGCCAGCAGCTCAATCTCGGCTACACGGCAAAGTCGCCCCGCTGGGCGATAGCCTACAAATTTCAGGCTGAACGCGCGTTGACACAACTGCAGTCGGTATCGTTTGAAGTAGGCAGGATGGGTATCGTCACCCCTGTTGCCAATCTTGACCCTGTGTTGCTGTCAGGCACAATCGTGAAGCGCGCATCGCTTCACAACGAAGGCATAATCAAGTCGCTCGACATTCATGACCACGACATGCTCTATGTGGAGAAAGGAGGCGAAATCATACCCAAGGTCACCGGAGTTGATGTCGACGCCCGTCAATCCGGCGCCAAGCCGATAGAGTTTGTTACCGATTGCCCGATATGCGGCACTCCGCTCGTAAAGATAGAGGGCGAGGCTGCATGGATGTGCCCTAACAAAGAGGGCTGCGCACCGCAGATATGCGGAAGACTTGAGCATTTCGTGGGACGCCGCATGATGAATATCGAAGGTATCGGTGAAGAGATAGTCGTGATACTCTACCGCAACGGATGGGTCATCTCCCCCGCCGACCTTTACTCGCTCGGAAAATACTCGCAGGAGATGCTGCGTCTACCCGGAATGGGTCCCCGCACTGTCGAGCGGATACTCGACGGCATCGAGGCATCGAAGGCGGTACCGTTTGAACGCGTCGTCTATGCGCTCTCCATCCCCTACGTGGGAGAGACGGTTGCAAAGAAACTCGCCCGCGCCGTACGCGACATCGACACCCTCATGAATGCCGACATCGAATTTCTTACCGCCATCGACGATATAGGCCCGCGCATCGCCGAAAGCGTGAAACAATATTTCAACAATCCTGTCAACCGTGAGATGGTCGAGCGTCTGCGCGCCGCCGGACTGCAGATGTCGCTTCCCGCAGAAGATGAATCATCGCGGACCGATATCCTGAAAGGGAAATCAATCGTGATAAGCGGCACCTTCTCCCACCACTCGCGCGACGAATACAAGGAAATGATCGAGCGTAACGGCGGCAAAAATGTAAGCGGAATATCAAAAAAGACCGACTTCGTTTTCGCCGGGGAAAACATGGGCCCGGCAAAACTTGAAAAAGCACGGACTCTCGGCATACCCATCATAAGCGAGGACGAGTTTCTTGCCATGATTAATCCGCACGAATAAATCACACATTATATATTTAATATAATATACATAGATAATGACTCCCGAAGAACGACTTAAGATAGAAGAGCGCGCGGTGACGCTGCTCAAGACAGTATATGACCCGGAAATCCCGGTCGATATATATAATCTCGGTCTTATATACAAGATTGACCTTGACGACGACGGCAATCTCACTGTCGACATGACACTGACAGCACCCAACTGTCCCGCCGCCGACTTTCTCGTAGAAGACTCGCGCATAAAGCTCGAAAGCATAGAGGGCGTGAAGAGCGTCAACATCAACATCGTGTTTGAGCCGGAATGGAACAAGGACATGATGAGTGAAGAAGCGAAACTCGACCTTGGATTCCTTTAAACACGACCAATGAGCCAACGACGCTACACCTATTTCATCTCCGACCTGCATCTTGGAGCCAAGTACCTGAAAAATCCACGCGACTATGAACAGCGCGTGGTCGACTGGCTCGGCATGATTAAGGATGACGCGAAAGAGCTGTACATGCTCGGCGATGTGCTCGACTACTGGTATGAATACAAGACGGTGGTCCCGCGAGGCTACATCCGCTTCTTCGGGGCGCTTGCGTCGCTTGCCGATGCCGGAGTAAAAATCTACTGGTTTATCGGGAACCATGACATCTGGCTATTTGACTACCTGCGCGATGAGATAGGCGTGACCGTAATCGACGGATATCTTGTCAAGGATATCGATGGTAAAAGGTTTTTCCTATCCCACGGTGACGGCGTGGGGCGGTTGAAACCGTCGTTCAGGATGATGCGCGCGATATTCCGCAACAAGATATGCCAGAAACTTTACAGCGGCATACATCCGCGCTGGACCATCCCCTTCGCCCTTAGCTGGTCATGCTCAAGCCGTAATTTTTCCGAAGAGATTCCGGTGGTGGATAATCCCGATGACGAACCGCTCGTGCAATTTACCCGCGAATACAGCGCGATTCACCCTGACATTGATTATTTTGTATTTGGTCACCGTCATGTGATACTCGACCACAATATTTCCAATCATTGTCACGTTATCATATTAGGCGATTGGATTCACCATTTTTCGTTTGCGAGATTTGACGGTGAATCGATGGAAATGTACAAATATGTACAAGAATTTAATAAAATAGTGTCTATTTAGGAAAATTTCAAAGAAATACATATTTGTTAACAATAACAACATAAACCTGTATATCAACGGTTTGCAACCATAAAAAGCTATATATCACGATAAAGTCACACAAAAAGCATGTTGCTAAACATGTTTTTTTGCTTGGTCAACTCAAAAAAAAGGATGACCTTTGTAGCACAAACCTAAAACAATCTTTTTTACCTTAGAAATTGTACCTATTGGAAACCCATAAAAAGGAGCTTAAGTGATTAAGCTCCTTTTTATTTTTGTTAAAATCGCGAGCTTTGAGTAACTTTGTAAACATGACTGAATCATCTATATATTGCATAATTGTCGCTGCAGGAAGCGGCTCACGCTTCGGCTCGGAACTTCCGAAACAGTTCTGTGAACTGAACGGGAAACCGGTGTTGATGCACACGATTGCCGGGATACGCAACGGGTGCCCCGATGTTAAAATAGTATTAGTACTAAATCGCAAACATCAGGATTTATGGCAGGATTTGTGTTCACGCCATAACTTCATGTCGCCCGATGTCAGATTTGGCGGAGCTACACGTTGGGAATCAGTCAAAAATGCTCTTTCCGACATTAATCTACCCCACAACCGCAAAAGCATAGTCATGGTACATGACGGCGCGCGCCCGATTGTAAAACCGGAATTGCTTCACAGAATTATTGAAGCCGCTGCCGATGCAACGGGAGTAATACCTGTGATACCTGTAAGCGACTCGCTGAGAATGATATCGGATGATGGACGCTCCGTGCCGGTCGACCGGGGAGTGTTTCGTGCCGTTCAGACCCCGCAGGCATTTGACGGGCAGCTTCTGCTTGATGCCTACAAGCTACCTTACCGTGACACATTCACCGACGACGCTTCTGTAATGGCTGCGGCAGGCTACCCCGACATAAAGCTTGTCGACGGCGACCCATGCAACATTAAAATCACCCTCCCTTACGACCTCAAAATAGCATCACTGTATCTTGACCGATGAACCGCCTGCGCAGCCTCGACATAAAATTTTTACGCGGCATAGGTCCGAAGCGCGCCGAACTGCTCAACAAGCAGCTCGGCATATCGTCGTACCGCGACCTGCTCTACCACTTTCCCCATCGCTATGTCGACCGCTCGACTTTCTACAAGATTTCGCAGTTTGAAGGCGACATGCCGGCTGTTCAGGTCAAAGGAAGATTTCTTGCAATGGCGGTCCACGGGGAGGGAGCCAAGACGCGCCTTGTGGGAGTATTTACCGACGGCATCACTACCATGGAGGTAGTATGGTTCAGAAAAGTGAAGCAGATACGCGAAAGCTATCACACCGGCAACGAGTATATACTTTTCGGGAAACCGGAGGTGTTTAACGGAAAATGGAGCATGGTACATCCCGAAGTCGACCTGCCCGACTCCGCCGGTGCCTCGCAAGGACTACGTGGCATCTATCCGCTCACCGACACCCTGCGCAACCAAGGTATCGCTACTCGACAGATTTTCACGTGGATTCAGACAGCCCTAAACGCCGCGCCACATATCTCGGAGACGCTGCCTGACTATATAATACGTAAACTCAGGCTCATGCCGCTCCGTGACGCACTGGTCAACATACACAACCCGCAGTCACTCGAAGCACTCAACGCGGCAAAACTGAGGTTGAAATTTGAGGAACTGTTTTATCTCCAGCTTAATATTCAGCGTTATTCCCGCCAGCGCAACATGTCGCTCGCAGGTTTCCATTTCTCACGGATAGGCGACTATTTCAACCGCTTCTATTTCGAGCAGCTGCCGTTTGAACTTACCGGCGCACAGAAGCGCGTGATAAAGGAGATACGCGCCGACATCGCCACCGGCCGACAGATGAACCGTCTTTTACAGGGCGATGTGGGCAGCGGCAAGACCCTCGTGGCGTTACTCTGTATGCTCATCGCCCTCGACAACGATACCCAGGCATGTCTCATGGCACCGACCGAGATTCTCGCCACCCAGCATTTCGAGACCATCTACAAACTTGCCTCCCCGCTCGGCATCAACATAAAACTGCTTACCGGCTCCACGGGAAAAGCGGACCGCGATATCATCCATCGCCAGTTGCGCGACGGCTCGCTACACATACTTATAGGCACACACGCCGTGATTGAGGACAATGTGCAGTTCCGTAACCTTGGTTTCGTGGTAATCGACGAGCAGCACCGTTTCGGGGTGGCTCAACGCGCCCGGCTCTGGGCAAAAAACCGTATCGCGCCCCACGTGCTTGTTATGACCGCCACCCCTATTCCGCGTACACTCGCCATGACTATCTACGGTGACCTGAGCGTGTCGGTAATCGATGAGCTGCCTCCGGGAAGAAAGCCGGTAACCACTCTGCTCAGATACGATGACAACCGCATGAAGGTGTATCAGGCTATCGGGCGTCAGTTGAAAGAGGGTCGGCAGGCGTATATAGTATATCCGCTCATAAAGGAGAATGAAAAGCTCGACCTTAGATGCCTTGAAGAGGGATATGAACTCATAAAGGAGACATTTCCACAATACAAAGTTTGCTATGTCCACGGCAAAATGAAACCGTCGGAAAAAGATTACCAGATGAATCTTTTCGCCTCGGGACAGGCACAGATATTGGTGGCTACGACTGTAATCGAAGTAGGAGTTAATGTGCCGAATGCCTCGGTGATGCTGATTGAAAATGCAGAAAGATTCGGACTGTCCCAACTGCACCAGCTGCGGGGACGCGTAGGTCGTGGCGCCGACCAAAGCTACTGCATACTGATGTCACATCATAAAATCACCAAGGAGACACGCCGCAGACTTGAAATAATGACATCCACAACCGACGGGTTTGTCATCGCCGAGGCAGATTTGAAAATGCGTGGACCGGGCGACATAGAGGGAACCATGCAGAGCGGAATGCCGCTTGAGCTCCATATCGCGAACCTCGCTACCGACGGTCAGATTGTGCAGCTCGCACGTGATACAGCCATCGAGATACTTGACCATGATCCGGAAATAAGCAGCCATGAAAACGCTATATTGCGAACCGAGCTTGCCATGGCGAACAGCAATATTATAGATTGGTCACGTATAAGCTAATCAGAGTGTTACAACATATTTTAACACTCATTCAACCCAAACAACATACAAAAGTCTGCCTAAGTTTGGAAATATGTTGTAAAACATATTTTATATAACTCATTGATTATAGGCAAATTATCAACAGATTTCAATTTTAGATGATATTTTTTACACTTTTTGTCTTGACAAGTTATTCAACCCAAGCGGAAAATTTCTTATATTTGAAGTACAGACGTAAGAAAAGGTTAAAATATTAAAACTGACATGGAGCAAACTTTAGTAATACTCAAGCCTTCTGCCATACATCGCGGACTAATCGGTAAAATTATCAACCGGTTTCAGGAAAAGGGACTCATCATCACCGGCTTAAAGATGATGCAACTTGATGAAACAATACTTCGCGAGCACTATGCACACTTGGTAGAGAAGCCTTTCTTCCCCTCACTCCTCCAGTCAATGATGGCTACACCTGTCATCGTGATGTGTCTTGAAGGGAAAGATGCGGTTGAGGTGGTAAGACTGATGACCGGAGCTACTAACGGTCGCAAGGCATTACCGGGCACTATAAGAGGAGATTTCTCCATGAGCGGACAAGAAAATATCATTCACGCATCAGACAGCGTCGAAAACGGGAAAATCGAATTGGCAAGATTCTTCAAGCCGGAAGAAATCTTTAGCTATGTTCCATCAGATTTAAGATTTTACTACTCGCCTGACGAAAACTAACTGGAAAAATTAAAAACCGATGCAATTTAATATCAAAAGAATAACCGTAGCAACCGCAATAACTTTAGCCACAACATTTGCGGTGACGGCTCAGACTACCTTCAACCGCCGCCCCGCACAGCATAACGCCGAACATCAAGATTTACTTGCCTACCAGACAAACATCGACGAGCAAATCAAGCTGAAAGAGACGCTGGATTATATGGACAACATCTTTAACGAAGAGGAAGAGCCTGAAATGGATATCTACACCGAAGGCTGGGACAGCGGCACTGTCAATCCTTATCGTAGCGCAGATGTGCCTGAAACAAAGAAAATCGATGTAAGCAATTATGCAATGCCTACTCCGGGTTATGTAACATCACCCTACGGATATCGTCCGAGATTCCGTCGTATGCACAAGGGCATCGACCTTAAAGTACAAATCGGAGATACTATCCGCGCAGCATTTGACGGCAAAGTCAGACTTACAAAATATGAGCGTAAAGGCTATGGATACTATGTAATCGTCCGTCATGAAAACGGGTTGGAAACGGTATATGGCCACCTTTCAAAATTTCTCGTGAAACCTGATGAATATGTAAAAGCAGGTGACCCGATAGCCCTTGGCGGCAATACCGGTCGTTCTACCGGCCCGCACCTCCATTTTGAGACCCGCTACATGGGCTATGCGATAAATCCGGCAGCAATATTCGACTTTGCCAACCAGACAACCCACACCGATGAATTTACGTTCAACAAGAACACATACAAAAATTCACGCGACTACTCCCCGAAGAAACGCAATAAAGCAATTGCATCGGCAAGCAAGTCAGGGTCATCAACCGTAAGAATCAGAAAAGGCGACACCCTTTCAAAAATTGCAAAGGCAAACGGCACCACTGTCGACAAGCTATGCAAACTTAACGGCATAAGCCGCACCACAGTGCTTACAGCAGGTAAACCGCTCAAAGTGAGATAAAACAATACGCTTCAATACATTCTTCTCAATAGGATTTATACAAAAGGTCGTCAAATACATGACGGCCTTTTCCTTTTTTATCGAGATTAAAAACGAAATGCCTGTAAATAACTTTGTTGATAACTTTGTTGATAACTGTTGAACAAATAAAACTAATTAACATTTTGAAATATGCACGTAACTCCGTAACTTTGTGTTGTGAATCTCATGATACGTCATATTGAATACCTGATGCTCCGGCATGACTGTGTGGTAATCCCCGGTCTTGGCGCGATTATAGCGCATTATCGCCCGGCATATATCGACAAGGAACTCGGCTGCATGTTTCCTCCGTCACGTACACTTGGATTCAATCCCGACATATCACACAACGATGGTCTTCTGACATCGTCAATAGCACGTGGAATGGAAACCACATTCGACAATGCCTCCGCAATCCTGGCAAAAGAAGTTGCAGCCCTCAAATTACAGCTTGATAATTCAGGTGAATATGCCTTGGGACGTCTGGGAGTATTGAGCCGTCACGATGACGGTCCGATAATATTCGAGCCATTTTCCGCAACATCCATCTCTCCCCGTTATGCCGGGTTACAGGCTGTGGCGATGATACCTGTCACAGAAACACTACATTCCGCTGCGGAGGATGAAACAGAGCGTGCAGACAACCGCAGGACAATGCCGCTTCACCGACGCGTGATAAATATTGCAGCATCCCTGGCATTGCTCGTATGTATCGGTATCACACTGACAACGCCGGTCATCGAGAACAGAGCGGCATTTGCCGGAATCGGCGGCAGTATCACATCGTCACAGGTGGCACAAGAACCGGTGTTTGAACCGGTCGTGCAGCCCGACATCGACCTCCGCATAGCGTTGCCGGAGAAAGAAGAGCAGGAAAATGCACCTGTCGACCTGCCGACTCCGCCTATCGTCCAGCCCGCAATCACCGCCCTGCATCTTGACCCGTCAGACAGATATTATCTTATTGTGGCATCACTCCCCACCCGTGAGAAAGCGGAAGAATATATAGCTGCACAAAATCACGGCGACAAGATGGAAATCATAGAAGCTGACGGAAGATACCGAGTATTTGTAGCCACCGGCAACACCATTGACATGGCACGCAGCCCCATCACTGTTGACAAATATGCACTGCGATATCCTAATGCATGGGTATGCCGCCGTTAATTTACTAATCTCCTTTAATATTCACACATAGCACCATATACTATGAGCGATTTTCATAACCTCATTGTCAATCGACGCAGTATACGTCGATATACAGAAGAAGAAATTTCTCCCGAAGATGTAAAAACTATCCTTGAGGCAGCACTCATGGCTCCGTCATCAAAAAGCACACGTCCATGGCAATTTGTGGTTGTGGAAGACTCGGCTATGCTTGAGGCTCTGAGCAAATGCAAGGAGAGCGGTGCCGGTCCGATAGCAGGATGTGCGCTCGCCATTGTCGTTGCTGTCAATGTGGAAGCCACCGACCCCTGGATTGAGGATGCCTCAATAGCAGCAACATATATACAGCTGCAGGCACAAGACCTCGGACTCGGAAGCTGCTGGATACAGGTTCGCGGCAGATACACCGCCAATGATATGGAATCAGAAACATACGTGCAGAATCTGCTCGAAATGCCCGATACCATTCTTCCGGTGTGCATAATCACTCTCGGGCACAAGAATGAAGAGCGCAAACCGCAGGCTACCGACAAACTCTTATGGGAAAAAGTGCATATAGGCACATGGAAAGAACGCTGACCGGAAATGAAAAAGATATTGTAATCCTCGGAGCTGGTAATGTGGCAACCCATCTTGCCATAAACCTCTCACGACAGGCACATATCTCGCAGATATACAATCACAACATCAAAGGAGCGCAAGAACTTGCCACGCAAGTCGGAGCAGAAGCAATCGACAATCTAAGAGCTCTTGACCCACATGCCGGTCTTTACATAATCTCAGTAAAAGACGACGCAATCGCAACTATTGCAGAATATATGAAGGGATTCGGGGGCTTGTGGGCACACACATCAGGGTCAGTGCCTATGAGTGCTTTGTCTCCCATCTCTGATACATACGGTGTGTTTTATCCCATGCAGACATTTTCAAAGGATGTAAGTGTCGACATGGCAAAAGTGCCGATCTTTATTGAAGGCAGTTCGGAGAATGTGACGGAACACTTGAAGGAATACGCTTCCTTGATTTCATCCAAAGTCTATGAAGCCGACAGCGAGCGACGCGCAAGACTCCATATCGCAGCTGTATTTGCATGCAATTTCACAAACCGCCTGTGGGATATTTCAGCAAATCTGCTAAAAGAAATCGGTTTGGAATTTGACACGATGCAGCCCCTCGTAGAGGCAATGCTAACAAAGGCATGTGCCGTCACCCCGCATGAAGGACAGACCGGTCCGGCGCGGCGCAAAGACATGAAAATAATAAAAAAACATCTCGAAATGCTTGAAGGGGAAGACAAGGAACTCTACTCCATCCTTTCCGACAACATCATAAAGCAATATTATCCCGATGAGCAAGATAAATTATGATTTGACCAAAATACGCGCCGTAGCCTTCGATGTTGACGGCGTGCTGTCGCCCTCAACAATTCCGCTCGGAGAGTCGGGCGTACCGTCGCGTATGGTCAATATAAAAGATGGATACGCACTGCAACTTGCGGTAAAACACGGATACATAATATCCATAATAACCGGGGCTGACAGTGAAGCAGTCAGGACAAGATTTGCAGCACTTGGCATCAAGGACATATATATGAAAGCCGGTGTCAAGATAACCATACTTAAGGAATGGATGGATCGTCATAATCTGTCACCGGAAGAGGTCGCATTCGCAGGTGATGATATCCCCGATTATGAGCCAATGTGTCACGTAGGATTGCCGGTAGCTCCCGCAGATGCCGCTCCGGAAATCAAAAATATCGCCAAATATATATCGCCGGTCAACGGCGGTTACGGAGTAGCGCGCGACCTTCTTGAAGAGATAATGAAAGCTCAGGATAACTGGATGTCATCGGCAAAAGCATTCGGGTGGTAATATTCGCTAAATCAAAATTTATGAAGAATTACGCGCCACTTCAAAATCTCCAAGGGAAGCGGATACTCCTTGCAAGTCACTCCCCTCGCCGACACGAACTGCTCGGGATGCTCGGTATCGACTTCAGTGTCGCCGACTCAATTGATGTCGACGAGAGCTATCCCGCCGATATCCCCGTAGACACTGTAGCCGAGTATCTTTCCCGAAAGAAAGCTGAAGCCTACTCCCTGACTTTGAAGCCTGACACTGTGCTGATAACCGCTGACACTATAGTCATTGTTAACGGAGAAATCCTTGGGAAGCCGCACTCGGAAGAAAATGCCCGGGAGATGCTGAAAAAGTTATCAGGGAAAAAGCACAAGGTCATTACCGGCGTCACAATATCCACAACAGAAAAGAGACATTCCTTTTCCGCCGTGACAAATGTAACCTTCGACTCTCTTACCGATGATGAAATTGAATATTACATCAAAAGATACCATCCTTTTGACAAGGCAGGTGCTTACGGCATCCAGGAATGGATTGGCGCGGTCGGCATTGAAGGCATCGAGGGAAGTTATTATAATGTAATGGGATTACCGGTTCACCGGCTTTACAAATGTTTGTCAACTTTAGACTGACCTGATGCCTCCATTACAAAATTAAACCCGTCGACAGATGAAGGCGTAAGATGCACCCTTCCGCTAACCAAACGGCAATCATCGACCACCGGCGCATCTCCGCAATCGGGCAAGCCGCGCACGACACGAAATACGCCTCTACTCTCTCTTGACATGTACCGTGACATCAGGGCGTGAGCCACTACACCCATTGTCATGCGCAGATTAACTTCCACGCACGGGTCAATCATACCGTCAGAGGCGACAAGCATGTCAACGCCGAAATATCCCTCATAGGCATCCCCAATAATTTCAGCAAGAACCGAAGGAAGCACCTTACGTATCGCATGAAGATGTGCCCGTGAAGCACCATCGCAGACAAGCATATCTTCAATTTCATCATCAGCAGCAAGGATATTTCCGCCGTATGCATCTCCAACCGCATTAAAAAAGAGTGAATACCCTATCCATTGCACACAACCGTGCGCCGAATGAAACAGCATTGCAAAGTCACGCTTTTTATCAAGTGACTCCTCCACAAGTATGCTGCCTTGTCGGCGCAATATACCGTTGACACGCGCAACCACCTTTTCATCAAATGAAGCGACACGAAACACCCCTCTTCCGCTACTCGACCAGGGAGCCTTCACATAAACCGGATATTCTGCCACAATCCGTCGAAGTATATCTACATCATTTACCTCAACGGGCACGCGAGGCAACCTGAATGGCAACATAGCATGTAAGCGTTCCATAACCCTGACTGATATCCGGCGATGACTCAGCCGCGCGATACGCTCAACACTGTCATCACTAATTACAAGCGCCCCCGCATCGGATAGAATCCTGGCGGCGTCATACGACCATCCCCAAGGCACCCCCATATATGCAACTTTTTCAACCGACGATACTGTGCGAACACGCAACCCGAAGGAGCGGCGAACAGAATCGAGCCATGCATTATCTTCACATGCGCCAAGCACTGCATCTTCTTCCCCGGCATACCACATCGGCAACAATGCTCCGTCACGATGCAACCTTGCGACATGCGGCGACATCGTGAATCTGCGTCTACCGTGAACAAGCGCAATGTCATTTTCAGGATTAAACAGATATAATTTCATCATCACGGTAAAGTTAGTTATATTTGTAAAAACAGAAATCATACCATAGTGAAAATTCTTATCATAGACTATAAACCCGGAAAAGGGCTCGCCGATATATACACTGCTGCAACAGCCTCCGGTCACCAAGTAATAGTGGCAGCCGCAGAAGACAGTACAGATACACGCCTACATACTGATATCCACATAGGCAATAGTATCGACAGGGCTATGCATCGGTTTATCGGGTATCTGAGTGACTCCTACAATCTTCATTCCACACGTCCGACCTCTACACTCCTAAACCGTATAGTCACCATTAACCCTGACATCATACATATATATAATGTAGAGGAACCTTACCTCAACTTACCATTGCTCGCCTATGTGCTGACCCAATATAAAATACCAACCCTCATCACACTCGGCAACCCTGACAACCTATACCGTAACAAAAGGGCACTCATCAAAAGAATATCACATAACAGTAATATATTTACCGGCACATTTGCCTCATGGGACCTGTTGCATCTCGCATTTAGAGAAAAAATTTGCGCCGACCACGAAATCTCAGCCTTTCATCCGGGTTATTATATCGACCCTGTAAATCCGGCTTCCTCCTACTGCCAGATTTATGAAGCCATGGGATAATCTCTGCCGAATAAGTGCAAACAAAAAAGCCACTCTCCCGAGTGGCTTTATTCGTTTTGGCTTTCCGCCAATAATCAACCTAAAACATTAATTAATCAAAAACACTTTTCATCATTGTATAAACTAACTATCCTAATTCTTCACATCAAAAATACTAACCCTTTTTTATAACTTTTCAAATCTTAGACTGAGTAATTTATTTTACACGTTGCAAAGATATATCAAGAATCAACACCAACCTATATTATCACAATCCGATATAAAATGTAATAAGTTTATGCATTTTATATATCACTAATATACCGCTCATTACCATCATGTCCATAAATAATCTACATAATGTATTTTTAGTCAAAAAATATTACTTTTTATGAATTTTGATAATTTTTACCCTATCTAACCATTGCGGTGCCAATGGGAAAATCGTCTTCTTTAAGCGAATCTAAGGCATCCGGTCACAAGAAGCGGGGGCGGCATCCTCACGATGTCACCCCCGAATTTCCTGTATCACAGGCGTTCAACCTTTACTAACTAACATCAATCTTTTTCTACTCAAAAACAATACCTATTGATCTACTCTTTCAAAATATATATGTCATTTCTACTATATCAAAAACACCATTCGCTTTTTTACTTAATTACGGGAGTCGGTTCTACATCTGAGACTACCCGCAAACACTACACAACGTATGATCTACCGTAACAACAGTCAGTAATCATTGCGCAAAGATAATCAAAGAAACGACGGCATGTCAACCTAATCATAGGCCGATATAAATACATTCAAAAACCATAGGAAGACAAATCGCTGGTAATGAGGGACAGTAGCAACCTCATGCCACAATATCATATAAGGTATTTCAAAGGTGCCGTTTATTCGACACCACCTATATTGAGTATATCCCGTTCAAAAGTATCCCTGTTTTTCGCCCTACTCTTCAGACGGTTGCGATAAGTGTACACCGTATTCAATGAAAGTCCGAGGAAACGAGCCATCTGAGCACTGTCCTCAAGCCCCAGGCGCATAAAGGCAAGTATACGCAACTCCGGTGTAAGCTTCTTTGAATCAGCAAGTACAAATTTCTTATCATCCAGCAACAGACGGTTGACATCAGAGATAAAATCAGGATATATATTTATAAAGGCATTGTCAAACACGTCATAAAAAAGTTTGCTTTGCTCCTCTATGAAACGACCCGACTTGACCATCCCGTAAAGATCTTCAATCTGTCCTGCGGTAATTTTACGACTAACGGTACGGTTAAACTCTTCAAGTTTATCCATATACACAGAGCATAGCGACAGAAATTCAGCGATATAGGTTTCTTTCACAGCATTAGCCTTTGCAAGTTTCGCCCTGAGGTCGCTCAGGCGTTTCAAGTCGCGGGTCTTGTTACGCATAATCATGAATACAAGAAAGCATATCAGCAGTAGGCAGCCCAACACCGCCCACAGGATATGAGTGTATCTCTGCTGCTGAAGGCGATAGGCACCCTCCACCATCGGGAAAGTACCGGCAACGTGCATGCTCCTGATTAAAGCCCCGCTCCTCGCTATATCTTCTTGCGACAGAAAAAGATAGTTATAGGCCCGCTTGACATCTCCGCGCTCGTACAATCCGGCGCTAATCTGCCTTAACGCCTCCCCATCGGTATAAGCATTGTTAACATCAAAATGAGCATTAAGAGTCATAAAATAAAGCCATAGTTCCATACGCCCGCGCCCAAACTGTGCAATCGATAAATTACCTGCCGCATCACCGAAATGAGCGTTATCCATATTAATTGTTTCCAGATAATCGCTCAAGGTAGCCATCGCAAGCGACAGCTGGTCAGCACCCAGATAGTGACATCCAAGATAAAGGCGATATTCCTGAGAGTCCTGAGGTGTAAGGGATAGCAATGAGTCATTATATGCCGCATACTTTTTAAAATAATCGGTATTCAATGCGTGTGGAGAATACAACGAAGTGATACACAGGAAGGCACTCCTTGCATTCCTGAAAAATGTACGCCTAAGGTCTTCATCCAGCTCCATTTTATCAACTGAATCAATTCTGACAATTGCCTCATGCACATAGCCGCGCAGAGGCATTATGTCAATCTGGTTTAAATAGAACCTCATCGCCTTGACCGAATCTCCGTTTTCACTGGCAAGCTGTATTGCACGTTCCGAATAATGCCATGCCGAATCAACCTGTAGATGGCGATATGACTGCATCATCTGCTCCAGCAGCACAATCTCGTCATCATAACGCAACCCGGGAGACGAAAGCTCACTGCGCAAGGAGTCAATCCGATGATGTGCTTCATCAAACTTTTCCTGCCTGTGTTCCAAAGCCTTGTCAAGAGACTTCAAGGCACGGTCAAGCGACGGAGCAAACTGAGGTCCGGCGAAACATGAAGAGGCGGTCATATATATCAACATCACCAATATGGCGCGCATAAAATTTAAATGGTATTGCATCAGGCTTTTGATAATAAATTGGTATTATGTATCCCTATATTACAAAGATAGGATAAAATATTTAAACGCCATGAGTATTTAACACTTTTTCGCACATATAAAATCAATAATGCCAAGCGCAATGCCTAACTTAGCCGGATATGGAAAAGCGGCAAGTAAACATACAAAAACGGCCGCTTCTCACGAAGTGGCCATTTTTGTGCCTTTTCTCAAAAAGGCTTTCAAACCTAACATAAAACACATTTACTATTATGCACTATTTACATTCGTCATTTTGTTGGAAAAACTGACAGAACGATTTATATCGCACTTTCAGCAATACAAAATTAATCATTTGTTCACAATCCTCACAAAGAATACGATTACGATACAAAAATTTTAGAGAGAAATATAAATTTTAAATACTGATAATCAACAAATCAATGCAATTTTATATAAACCTCAATTTAACTATAATTTGTACGATATCTGTCAGTGTACTTACGATTTCAAACAAAAAATCCACGCAAGCCACGACAAAATTCACGCCATCGGGCCTCTATTCACAATGATTTGCTAATTTTAATATTTGGGATTACCTTTGCAGCATGAAAGCATCAGAATTCAGGCAGCAATTAAAGCCATGGATATTACCAATCGCAATGGTTATAGGAATAATATTCCATGACTACATAGGCATGGTGGCATTCTTATCCCCGTGCCTGATCTTCATAATGCTCTTGATTACTTTTTGCCGAGTCTCGGCAAATGATTTCAAGATTACAAAATTTATATGGGCTCTTCTTGCAGTTCAGATATTCGGAGCTATCGCCGCCTATCTCGCGATATACCCGTTCAGCCCCGACATAGCCCAAGGCGCGTTTATCTGCATATTCTGCCCGACGGCAACCGCTGCGCCCGTAATCACCGGAATGCTCGGCGGATCGGTACCGCGCCTTGTGACCTACTCTATTTTCAGCAATGTAGCGGTAGCCCTCCTTGCTCCGGCTTTATTCACACTCATGGGTACAGGTGGCGACATCCGGTTTCTTGACTCGGTGATGACGATATGCACCAAGGTATTTCCGCTGATACTCGCTCCCCTGGCTCTTGCCCTGCTGTTCCAGGCATTTGCACCCCGCGTCCACCACGAGATAGCCAACCGTCAGTCACTGTCATTCTACATCTGGGCGGTAGCATTGATTATAGTGGTAGGAAATGCTGTAAGCTTTATAATGAAGGAACCCGCCGACAGGATTCCTGAAATGCTGCTGATAGCGTTTGCCGCCCTTATTGCATGCTGTCTGCAATTCTTAATCGGCAGGAAAATAGGAGCGCGGCTCGGCGATAAAATTTCCGGAGCGCAAGGTCTGGGACAAAAGAACACCGTGCTTGCGATATGGATGGCACTTACATATCTCAACCCCATAGCGTCAGTAGGACCGGCAGCTTACGTGGCTTGGCAGAACACCATCAACTCACTTCAACTGTTTTACAAGACAAAACGAGACAAAAAACAATCGCATTAACCGTTGTTTAGTTAATTTTCAAAACTTTTATTAAACAGCAGCGTTACTATTATACAATATAATACCAAAGTCATGAACAGCATGTATGAAATATTGATGGAACTTCCGCTATTCAAGGGAGTAAGCCGCTACAAACTATCGGAAATCGTCGGCACGACTAAATTTCATTTTTTGAAATATCTTGCCGATGAAACCGTAGTGAACGCCGGTGACCCATGTACCCATATAGTGTTCATCATTTCCGGCAAACTGAGAGTGACCATCGCCAACTCCAACAACCGGTTCAAGGTATCCCAGACTCTTGAAGCGCCCAATGTGCTGTCACCTGAATTTCTGTTCGGCAGGGCACCGTTCTATCCCTGCTCAGCAGCGGCTCTTGAGCCGACAAGCATACTACAGATATCAAAAGCCGATTATACCAAGATTCTCAACGCCGATGAAATATTCCTTTTCAATTTCTTGAATATTCTGTCGCGCAATGCACAAAAAGCCGTCGACGGCATCCTTGCCATCACGACAGGCAGCCTCGAAGAGCGTATCGCGTTCTGGATAATCTCGCTGACCCAGCCCGGTGGCACCGACATCGCCCTCACATGCAAGCAACGCGACCTTTATTCGCTATTCGGTGTACAACGCACATCATTCATCGCCACACTCGACTCTTTAAAAGAGCGCGGAATAATCGAGTATGACGCCAACGAGATACGCATCAACTCAAGAAAGGCGTTACTCGACATCCTCCACACGACAGCCGACTGATTACCGCCGGATTCAGTCAGCAATCTTGCAGATTAGTGTCGCCGAAGAAGAGCCGGTGACGCGCACACGCGCCATGCCGCCAATCTTGAATGAGCCCCGTGGAAACACACAGGTCTTGTTTTGTTGGTTTCTTCCCACCATCTGCTCCTTTGAGCGCTTAGACACCCCCTCGACAAGCACATCGAAAACTTTCCCGATATCTCTCCGGTTGGATTCAGACGACAATTCATTCTGAAGTGCAATCATGCGGTTCAACCGGTCAATCTTCACATCTTCCGGCACATTGTCAGGCATTGTGCGCGCGGCAAGAGTACCCGGACGTTCAGAATATTTAAACATAAATGCAGAGTCAAACCCCACTTCACGCATAAGGCTGAGCGTCTCTTCGAAATCAGCTTCCGTCTCACCATGAAATCCGGTAAACATGTCGGTAGAAATGCCACAATCGGGTATCGCCCGTCGTATGGCGGCAATGCGGTCAAGATACCATTCGCGGGTATATTTGCGATTCATTGCCTTAAGCACTGCATCAGATCCGGACTGCACCGGCAGATGTATATGATTGCATATATTGTCGTGAGCCGCAATGGTAGCGATTATGTCATCGCTCATATCCTTAGGATGACTTGTAGTGAAACGCACACGCATATCGGGAGCCGCTTCCGCCACCATCGCAAGCAGCCGCGCAAAGTCTACCCTCTCTCCATCGGGAGCTATATAATTATATGAGTTTACATTCTGCCCGAGCAGAGTCACCTCCTTAAATCCACGTTCCCTGAGGTCGGCAAGTTCACGCAGGATGCTTTCCGCCTCCCTGCTGCGTTCACGCCCCCTGGTATACGGCACGATACAGTAAGAGCAAAAATTATTACACCCGCGCATGATGCTTATAAATCCCGACACTCGGTTGCCGGTTATTTTCATCGGTATGATATCCCGGTAAGTCTCCGTGGTTGACAGTTCCACGTTGATAGCTTTTTCTCCCGCCTCCACTGCACCGATTAGAGCCGGCAAATCCAGATAAGAGTCAGGACCCGCAACCAGGTCTACACCGTAGTTGGTGATAAGATCATCTTTTACGCGCTCAGCCATACAGCCTATCACCCCTACGATAAGAGCGCCGTGACGCTTGCGCCGGAGCGACGCGAGATATTGCAGGCGCGAGTGAATCTTCTGCTCCGCGTTGTCACGTATCGAACAGGTGTTAAGCAACACCGCGTCAGCATCCTCAATGTCATCAGTCATGTCATATCCGGCAGTTGCCATCACGGCTGCCACCACCTCGCTGTCTGCCACATTCATCTGACACCCGTAAGTCTCTATATACAGCCGTCCGGTCATGGCGGCATCATTTATCTTATCAGTCATATTTCTTTGATATTTACTCATCAAATTAACTCAACCGCAGGTTGAAAAATTTTGATTGTTGCGCAGTTTTATTTACTTTTGTGCAAAATTACGAATTTTTCTTCAAAACGACTTTATAACGAAACATTATCACGACAATGGCATTCCCGATCCTTACAGCTCAAGAGGCAGCCGACATCATCAAAAACGGTGACAATCTCGGCATCTCTGGATTTACCGCTGCCGGTACTCCGAAAGTAGTAACCGAGGCTTTGGCTCAAAAAGCAGAAAAAGAGCATGCCGAAGGCAGGCCTTTTAAAGTGAATATATTTTCAGGTGCTTCGACCAACGACCATATTGACGGAGCACTTGCCCGTGCCAACGCCATTGACAAGCGCACCCCGTATCAGAGTTCACCCGATCTCCGCAAACGCATCAACGCCCATGAGGCAAATTATTTTGACCTCCATCTTTCTGAGCTTGCCCAGAAACTGCGTTACGGGACATTCGGTGACATTGACGTGGCAATAATCGAGGCTGCCCGTGTTAGCGACAACGGAGAGATATTGCTCGGCACCGGTGTAGGCATGAGCCCGACAGTCGCCAAGATGGCAAAAAAAATCATCATCGAGCTTAATGAAGCAATTCCGGAGTCGGTAGAAGGGCTTCATGACCTGTATCTCCCCCTGGATCCCCCTTACCGCCGCGAGATACCCATCTACAAACCGAGCGACCGTATCGGCGAAACCCTGCTTAAAGTCGACCCGTCAAAAATCGTCGGAATTGTCCGCACCAATAGCAAAGACGGCGTTCACGGATTCTCCCCGCTTGATTCCGTAACCGAACAGATAGGCGCCAATGTGTGCAATTTCCTCATCAACGAATTGCGTCGCGGCGCTATCCCCTCTACATTCCTGCCGCTTCAGAGCGGAGTGGGAAATGTGGCAAACGCAGTATTGTTCGGGCTTGGCGACTCCCCCGAAATCCCCGCATTCGAGATGTACACCGAAGTTATCCAGGACGCAGTGGTTGACCTGATGGAACATGGAAAATGCAAATTCGCATCAACCTGTTCGATGACATTCTCCGATGCAAAAATGGATGAAGTATTCAGCAACATAGATTTCTTCCGTGACAAAATACTAATACGCCCCGGAGAAATCTCCAACAGCCCGGAAATCGTTCGCCGACTCGGTGTGATTACAATGAACACCGCTCTCGAGGCTGACATATTCGGCAATATCAACTCGACCCACGTCACCGGCACGAAGATGATGAACGGCATCGGCGGTTCCGGCGATTTCACCCGCAACGCCTACATCTCAATATTCAGCTGCCCGTCGGTGGCAAAAGGCGGTCTCATCTCAACAATCGTGCCGATGGTGTCGCACCTCGACCACAGCGAACACTCTGTCGATGTGCTCATAACCGATCAAGGCATCGCCGACCTCCGAGGCAAGTCGCCTATCCAAAAGGCACAGACAGTCATTGAAAACTGTGTCAATCCCGAATATAAGGAACTTCTTTGGGATTACCTGCGCATGACGAAGGGAGGTCACACACCCCACTCGCTCAATGCCGCGCTCGCTTTCCATACCACATTTGCTGCCGAAGGTGATATGAGAAAGACCGATTGGGCAAAATTTGCATAATCGACTGATTAATAACACTGTAATTGCGACGAAAAGGCATCTGTCATTTCGCCGCAATTATTTTTTATAGCCAAACTCTTGACAAGCGGGCTTTTATGTTGTAAATTTGCACGTCATTAGGTAACTATCGCCTCATTGACACCATATATGGAGAAAAAAGGTAAAAAAGGCATATCCACATTTTCCGCACAGATAACATCGACCGTAAGCGTCGCCCTGGTGCTCCTGTTGCTCGGCATAATCTCGATGCTCGGCATTGCCGCCCGGTCAATCACGACGGAGATACGCGAAAACATGGGATTCAGTGTGATTTTTTCCGACACGGCAACTGTCAACAATGTAAATTCGCTCAAAAAGCATTTCTCTACATCGCCAGGGGTGTCAGGAATCATATATTTCTCCCCGGAAGACGCCCTCCAAAAATGGCAGGAAGAAACGGGGGAAGACCTCGTCAAGGTATTAGGCATCAATCCGCTTCCGGGCGAACTAGAGGTAAAGGTAAAAGCGCGTTATGCTTCGACCGACTCCATCAACAGCATGATTGCACCCTTGAAAAAGCTGCCCTATGTAAGTGAAATAAGCGTACACTCCGACATGGTTGACTCTATAAACCACAACATAAAGTCGATCGCGCTCATTTTGACTATCGTGGCGGCAGCTTTGTTGTTTATCTCTTTTGCGCTGATTAACAATACGGTAAGGCTCACTGTATATTCACGGCGCTTCCTCATTCATACAATGAAACTCGTAGGCGCGACCGGAGGATTTATACGCCGGCCTATAATCAACAGCAACATGCTGAGTGGTCTTGTGGCGGCAATAATCGCCGACCTCCTGCTTGCCGGCGCACTATTTTACCTTCATTCCGCCGACAAGGTGATAGCAGCCGCCCTGCCATGGGAAGAAGCGGCGTGGGTATTTGCCGGGATAATAGTGATAGGCATAGCTATCTGTAGCATAGCCTCCCTATTTGCAACAAACAAATATCTCCGTTCCGACTATGACGACATGTTTAAATAACCGAAATTTTATCATACACAAATATGGCACCAAACAATAATGCACGTACCGACAAAAATGCCGGGGACATAATTGAGACAGAGCCGCGCAGCCGCTTCGCCCTGACCAAAATCAACTTTATACTGATGGCGATCGCCGGGCTTACGATACTCATCGGTTTTCTGCTTATGCTCGGAGGCAGCAGCACCACGGAGGCATTTAACCCCGACATATTCTCTACCCGGCGTATTGTCGTAGGACCTACAATCGCTTTTCTCGGGTTCATATTCATGGGCGCCGCTATCGTATATCGCCCGCGCAAATAACAATATCTAATTAATCTACAATCGAATTATTTACATCATGGACTGGATTGACGCCCTTATTCTCGGCATAATTCAAGGTTTGTCGGAATATCTTCCGATAAGCAGCAGCGGACATCTTGAAATTTTCAAGCAGATACTCGGTGTACAGCTTGACCCCGACGCTTCACTCGAATTCAGCATAATGCTTCATGTGGCTACAGTGCTCAGCACAATCGTGATACTATGGCATGAATTCTACCCGCTTCTCGTGTCATTTTTCACAATAAAGCGCGATAACCGCTTCTATACCGTGTGCAAGATTTTGCTTTCTTGTATTCCCGTCGCTATCGTAGGTGTATTTTTCCAGAAAAATGTAGAGGAATTTTTTGAAGGCAACCTTACCGTTGTCGGTGTGTGCCTCATAATCACTGCCGCGCTGCTGTGCTTTGCCTATTTCAGCCGTACTCGCGCAGCAATCATGAACCCCAATCGTCCGCAGGGACGCGATATCTCATGGCTCGACGCCTTCATAATCGGTTGTGCCCAGGCTGTTGCGGTACTCCCCGGTCTGTCACGCTCCGGCACAACTATAGCCACCGGTATAATACTTGGCGACAACCGCGAGAAAGTGGCGCAGTTCTCATTCCTTATGGTCATTATCCCCATCCTCGGCAAGGGGCTGCTCGACCTTAAAGACATGCTGTTTCCCGATGAAGTCGCCGCAGCCGCTCCTGCCGTCGGCACCCTGCCGCTTGTTATCGGATTCCTTGCTTCCTTTATCGTAGGCTGCATTGCCTGCAAATGGATGCTCAACATCGTGAAGCAAGGCAAGCTCGTATGGTTTGCCGTTTACTGCGTCCTCGCAGGTATCCTCTGTCTTGTATGGTAAACCACTGGAAATGAATTTTATTGACGGAGAAATATTATATATCGACAAACCGCTCGGATGGACCTCGTTCGATGCAGTGAAGCGCATCAGGGGCGCACTGTTGCGACGCATGAAAATCAAAAAGCTCAAGGTTGGTCATGCGGGAACGCTCGACCCTCTTGCCTCGGGGGTTATGATGATATGCACAGGTAAGGCGACAAAGCAGATTGACTCCCTGCAGGCTCATGTCAAGGAGTATGTGGCGACTATCGCACTTGGAGCAACCACACCTTCTTTTGACCTTGAGACCGAGATTGATGCCACTTATCCTACCGGTCATATCACAAAAGAGCTGGTCGAAGAGACCCTGAAAAAATTTACCGGTCCTATCTCTCAGATACCCCCCTCATTCTCGGCGTGTAAAGTCGACGGGGTGCGTGCCTACGAACATGCCAGAAAAGGCAAGGAAGTCGTAATAAAGCCGAAACTGCTTGTTATCGATACCATCGAACTGCTCGACTTCTCGCAAGAAAGCATCACTATCAGGGTCGTGTGCAGCAAAGGCACATATATCCGCGCCCTTGCCCGCGACATCGGCAATGCCCTCGGCTCGGGAGGTCACCTGACATCACTGCGGCGTACACGCGTCGGCGACATTCATGTCAACGACTGCCTGTCGGTTGACAATGCGATAAAACTCATCGGAGAGACACCGATAGAAATGCCGGAAGAGACCGGTAGCAACAATAACTGACAATAACAACATTACCGTATATACGTTTATGAAACTTTCACAATTTAAATTCAAACTTCCCGAAGAGCTGATCGCGACCGAGCCTTGCCCCGTGCGCGACGAGTCACGCCTCATGGTGGTGCATCGCTCTACAGGCGAGATTGAACATCGCCAGTTCAAGGAAATAATCAACTACTTTGACGAAGGTGACATGTTCATCTTCAACGACACAAAAGTATTTCCCGCGCTTCTCTACGGCAATAAGGAAAAGACCGGCGCAAAGATAGAGGTATTTCTGCTGCGCGAACTAAACGAAGAAAACAAATTGTGGGATGTGCTTGTGGAGCCTGCTCGTAAAATACGTATCGGCAACAAGCTTTATTTCGGCGACGACGAGTCGATGGTAGCGGAAGTCATCGACAACACTACCTCGCGCGGCAGAACCCTCCGCTTCCTTTACGACGGAAGCCACGAAGAGTTTAAAGACGCGCTTTACAAACTCGGGCAGACACCGCTGCCACCCTATATAAAGCGCGAGCCTGTGCCGGAGGATGCGGAGCGTTACCAGTGTATCTTTGCCCAGAAGGAAGGCGCGGTGGTGGCTCCGTCGGCAGGTATGCACTTCAGCCGCGAATTGCTCAAGCGCATGGAAATCAAAGGCATCGAATCGGGATTCCTGACCGTACATTCAGGTCTCGGCAACTACCGTGAAATTGATGTGGAAGACCTCACCAAACATCGCATGGACTCCGAGGAAATGGAAGTGAGCGAGGCTTTGGTAGAGCGTGTCAACGCGACAAAAGATGCAGGCAAGCAGGTATGTGCTGTCGGTACCTCCGTGCTTCGCGGCATCGAAAGCGCGGTAAGCATGGGAGGCCACATGAAGACCTTCTCCGGCTGGACCAACAAATTCATCTTCCCCCCCTACGATTTCACTGTCGCAACGGCAATGGTGAGCGGTTTCCACATGCCCTACTCGACCATGCTTATGATGGTAGCCGCATTCGGAGGCTACGACCTCATAATGAAGGCATACGAAGTCGCTGTAAAAGAGAAATACCGTTTCGGTGCCTACGGTGACGCAATGCTCATCATCGACTAATCGCAGAGACTTACACCGTCGATATCACATAGACGCGCTGTCATTGCCCCGGCAAGGTCAGCGCGTATTTTTATAGTCATCGCGCAGGCATTGTCAAAAGTCTGGCTCACGATTCTCACCTCCGGGTCTTTGACCGCCTTCATCACATCGTTCATGGCAAGATAAGGAAATGTGAAATCAATTACCCTCTGCTCGTGACATTCGATAATAGTGCCTGCCGTAATCGCCTCGCGCGCCGCCTCGCGGTAAGCCACGATCAAGCCGCTCGTGCCAAGCTTTATGCCTCCGAAATAACGCACCACCACTATTACTATATTGGTGAGGTTAAATGAGTTTATTTGCCCTAAAATAGGCTTACCGGCGGTTCCCGAGGGCTCCCCGTTGTCGTTGGACTGAAATTCTGTGCGCGCAGCCCCGAGCATGTATGCCCAGCACACATGACGCGCGTCATGATACTTTTTCTGATAAGATGCAATCACCTCCTTGGCGGCGGCAACAGTGTCGACCGGCACGGCAAAAGCGAGAAATTTACTCATCTTCTCCTTGTACCATCCCTCCGCAGGAGCCTCAAGCGTATAAAAAGTATCACCCATAATCCTTTTGTTTTCCACAAAGGTAAGGATTATGGGTGACAATCTGAAATACTATTTTATCCTATGTGTCCTATCAGTAGGAGTGACTGTCGTTTTCCATCTCTTTAGGGGTAAACTGTCCACGGTCCATCTTGTACCACACATACGCGATATAGCCGACTACGACAGGTATCAATATCGACACGAAGCTCATCACCTTCAGGGTGAAATAGGTCGAAGAACTGTTCTGGATGGTTAATGAGCTTGACGGGTCGGTAAGCGACGGATAATAGGGAGTGTCATTATAGCCGGCAACAAAGAATAGCGCAAGCACTACAAGCACCGTGCCTATACCCGACCACCATATACCTTTGGTATAATGCTCCGACACACTTGAACGGAACACGGCATAAAGCACCATCACCACACCCACAAGGAAGATGACAAGACACCACCACATCTCTATGAAGTTGACAAGATAGCGGTTGGGCTCAAGCAGGAAGCTGTGAGGTCCTGTGGTGCGGTAGCCGTCAGTCATCAGGAGCATTCCCACGAAAATGAGGAAGAACACCACGAAGATGACACCGTTGACAAGCACACGCCGCTTGTTGAGATTGAAGAAATGCTCGTCGTCGCCCACATTGTTCATGAAATAAAGCGCTGCCTGCATCCGTGCAAGAAACACCACGGCAATTCCGAGAATCCAGTTTTTCCAGCAGAATATCGCCTCAAATCCGTGAGTGGGCGCCCATTGTGATATCACAGGCGCACCGGCGTCAAGTATGTTACCCATCCTTACGCTAAACTCGGCACCGAAGAAAAACATCGATACGGCAACACCGAGCAAGAAACAGCCAAGCACACCGTTGATCATCAACAGCCAGTCGTAGAAGGAGGTGCCATATAGGTTGCCCGCCTTGCGGCGATACTGGAAGCTCACTGCCTGCCCCACGAAGGTAAATAATATAAGCATCCATAACCAGTAGGCACCTCCGAAACTTGTACTGTAAAACAGAGGGAATGACGCGAAAAACGCGCCGCCAAACACAACAAGAGTCGTGAAGGTCAATTCCCATTTCTTGCCTATCGAATTAATAATAAGATTGCGTTCCAGCGGATTGCGTGTGCAGAGTATCATCGATTGACCGCCCTGGACAAACAGGAGGAACACAAGCAGTGCGCCCAATACCGAGATGAGCAGCCACCAGTATATCTGTAAATGTTCAAGTGCCATAACTGTTATTCTTTAGATATTGTTGATAAATCCTCCTTTGAGTGCTTGCGTATCTGAGTAAGCATGATGCTGATTTCAGCTGCAAGAAGTATTGTAAATACAGCCGCAAACATCCAGAAGGTCACAATCACCGATGATTCGCTGATGTGGCTGATGGCGGCACGTGTCGGCATAAGGTTCTGAATCACCCAGGGCTGACGGCCTACCTCGGCGGTAATCCATCCGCTCTGCGAGCAGACCCATACCACGACAATCGACAGCATTCCTATCCAGTTGACCACCTTATTCTTTAGCCATGAGGGTTTCTTATAGGCGGCGAAAAGGGCAATAGCGAAGAAAAGGAGGAGATATCCGCCGGCAATGACCATGATACGGAAGGCGTAGAAAGTCATCGCTACGGGAGGTATCGCCTCGTTTGCCGAGTCAAAGTAGCCGTAGCCGAAATATTCATATTTTGAACGCAGCTCCTTTTCAGCTTCCGCCATGGCGGCTTTATCGCCTGCAGCCATCGCCTTATCGTAAGCGCGTAACGCCTCATGTGCTTCCTTACCTATCGCTATACGTTCGTTATATCCCACGGTCTTCACTGTGTCTCCCGCCTCATTGATTTCAATGCCGTTGATAAGGTCGTTGATACCGGGTACAAACGCATGGGGATCATGCGTGGCGAGGAACGACAGTCCGTAAGGTATGCTTATATGAAATAGATACGGATCTTCATTATTGTCAACATTTTTTGAAGGATTGAGCAATCCCACAGCCACAAGTTCCTGACCGCGGCTACCGTCATAAAGACCTTCCATTGCGGCAAGCTTCATGGGCTGATGTTTTGCCACATTGACAGCCGACATGTCGCCGGTGGCGAGTGTGATGAGGATACCCGCACTGCCTACCCAGCCGGCAATCTTGATAGAGTCCATCGCCATCTCTACATTACGCTTTTTGAGCAGGAACCAGCAGCTGACGCCGATTACAAATACTCCGGCAACTACCCATGCGCTCGACACAGTGTGGGTAAATTTGGCTACAGCCGTATCGGAGAACACCAGCGCCCAGAAATCATCCATCACATTTCTCATCTGTGCCGGGTCAAACTCCATGCCTGCGGGCTGCTGCATCCACGCGTTAGCAATCAGAATCCACATCGCCGACAGCGCGGTACCGATAGCGGTAAGCCATGTCGCGGTTAGATGAAATGCGGGGCTGACCCTCTTCCATCCGAAAAACATCACGGCGATAAATGTCGACTCCATGAAAAACGCCACAATACCCTCTATGGCAAGTGGTGCGCCGAATATGTCGCCGACAAACCAGCTGTAATTTGACCAGTTTGTTCCGAACTCAAATTCCAGGATAATTCCGGTAGCCACGCCTATCGCGAAATTGATACCGAAAAGCAGCATCCAGAATTTTGTCATTGCAAGCCACTTTACCGCCTTCGTCTTTACATAAATGCTCTCCATGATTGCCACGATGAGAGCCAGACCGATTGTGAGCGGGACAAACAGCCAGTGGTACATCGCGGTAAGCGCAAATTGCCACCGCGACCAGTCTACTACACTAATTAAGTCATCCATAAGCGATTTTATTATTGTTGATTATTGATTTCGGTTATTGTCAATCAGCGCGCTTCTGACAGCCTGTGCCCGGTCAGCATCATTGTCGTAGTCACGCTTCAACAAGTCAGGGAAGAAAAACAGCCTGAAGATAAAAAACAAGATAAAAAGCTTTATTATAATCATCAGCCACAGATAGCGGCCTACGGTCATCGACCGGAAACCGTCACGATAGAAACGGTAAATCCTGACAAATATATTGCCACACGATGAGCCTTGAATTTGATCCATGATATTGTTTTTACACAAAAGTAAACATACTTTTGTATAAAACAAACTATATTACTTAATAGTTTCGTAAAAATAGTGCGTGAGAGGGTGCCGCAAGATAGGGGTACGCGGGTAGCCCCAATGGGGCACCCGTGGAATATAGGTCCCACCAGAACAACACACCCTGAAACGGGGTACATAAATATGTGCTAATGAGATGCCTATGCAACCGGCTCCGGGGTTGAGCCGAGTAGAGAGGCGATTGAGCCACGGGTATGCCTTCGGCATTACCCGCAGTTACCAGAATGAATCCCCTTGCGGGGATTTATGGCACCATGCACCTTAAGTTAGTAGCTTTGAGTGGAAGTTTGCCAGGTGCATGAGGGCAAAAAATCATGATTTTCCCGTAGGGATAATCCATTGTAGCCGTGGCGTTGAGCGCAGCGAAACCCACGGACAACCGGCGCCCCCATCATTGTTTTCCGACAGGGAATCCTCAGGGAGTAGAATTGACAATTCCTGACGGAAACATTTTATTTTTCAATCATTTCCGGTGGTATCGCTTCGCTCAACCACCGGCTATAGAGAGATTTTCCCTGACGGGAAATCCATCCACTCTTGACAATCTGTCCTTATGTAACATTACCGGCGGCTTCGGGCACTTTGCCGAAACGGAAATGTACGGACACAAAAAAAGCTGATCACTAAGTGGTCAGCTTATTTCATGCTGTATGAATAATCAATTATTCAGCTACAACAGCAGCAGAGTCAGCTACAACAGCAGCAGAGTCAGCAACTACTGAATCAGCAGGAGCAACTTCTTCTACAGCTACAACTTCTTCCTCTACAACAACTGCAGAATCAGCGGCAGCGTCAGTAGCCTCAGATGACTTGCAAGCGAACATTGATACGCTGAACATAACAGCAAGTAATAAAACTAACTTTTTCATTTCTTTGTGAATTAATAATAAAACAATTTTTAGCTTCAAAAACGATGCAAAGTTAATACAAAATCGGAATACTACAACATTTTTTAGAATATTTTTTTGCATCAACTTGCATTTTTATTAATAATAGCAAAATTATGTATTATTTTAACCTGACTTTTAACACTTTACGGGACGTTCGACGGTCAAGAGCAAATTGCTAAGTTAATCAGAAGAAGATTGATAACGGCTTTTCATTTGCTCTCCAAACTCAAAACAGCCCACACGGTTAAGAACGGGCTGCTTGATTTTTCATTTCAAAGTTTGCCGAGGTAGTTTTTTTGCGATATTTGCCATATCACGCGCTCTACCATTTTGAGAAGTCTTATCCCATACTACTTCTCCTTCACTTTCTTGTTTATCTATAAGATGACCTTTATTATCATAAAATAGAACAGCTGCTATAGTATATTCAGTCCAGTCGGGCGAAAAAGCATAGGTAACTACGACTTTTGCAGGAATACTTTTGACTCCAGCCATGAGACTACCCCAATAAATCTTGGCATCTCTTGAAATTGGTTCAATTTCCATCATTACAACGGGAATTTTCCCCTGCATATATACCTTATCATCCATGGCAATAATTTGATCTGCATCCCGGTATATAGGAAGACTTGCAAACATCTGCAAGGATGCTACTAATGCGAATAAAATCGTAAAAATCTTTTTCATGTATAATTACTGTTGTGTTAAGTTGACATTAAATGTTTGACCTTTGGTATTGGTCATCTTTCCTACAAGTGTGGTGATATAGGTCTGGACATTAGTGTCCTCGTTCAATACGAAAGAGCCGCATTTCTTCCCATTTGGGTCATATTCATCTAAATTATATATTCCGCCGGTTTTATAACTGAGAGTTCCCTTTAAGGTCATTTTACCGTTGCTACCATTTCCATACCAGTAAACTCCAGAGACAGGGAATACATCCGGATTTGAGGGAGAACTGGCTGAAGCGTGTAGTTGCATAGTAATTTGGTAACTCCCTAGAGTACCTTTGTATGTATCAGGCAGTCCCTGTGCCTCATGACTCAGCATTTGTGGGAAGTCATTTTCATAGATTGACCTGATACCACGACCTTGTTGCCCGATTCTAAAATTGTAATTATATGAGTCTTGCATATAATTGGCAGGACGATGGAAGCTCAAGGTAAAATTCCCTTGTTCAAGCAAATTTATCAGATTATCTACGTCTGAATCTTTAGAAATAATGTGAAGATTACTATTTCGGTTAGGCTTCTCAAAGTCGAATTGATACACCGTACCATTCGCCCCTTTAGCCTTTATAGTTGTTGCACCATCAACGTCGGCACTGTAATATCGAGGATCCAAAATGAATATGCCATTATTGTAGGCTATGTCGATATGGATCAGATTATCATTAGGATTAACGCAAGATATTACATAGATCGGATTGGAGTAGTCCGGGTCTCCAAACTCGTCTGCCATATACTGCTTCTGCCAGTTGTTAATAGCATGGACATTAATACCGATGGCTATTAACAGCAAAGTGATAATTGTCTTAAATTTCATCCGTTTGTTTGTTATCTAAAACAGCATTATTGGATTTCCTTGACAAAAGCATTATCAATATAGTAATCCCTAAGGCGATTGAGAGTGGATACAAAACCAAATAACTGCATAAATTACCTGCATCAATATCCACTATAAAATTGAGATTAAATACAGATATGATTAATGACAGCACCATTGTTATGGTACCGACAATAACGATACGTTTTCTGACCAATCCAACCTTCTTGCAACTGAGGAGTATAAACATTGTAGCTCCGTAGGTAATCATCAAACAGCCCACGAAATAAAAGATAATCGAAATCGCATCTGTTAAATAGAGATATCTCTGATTGAATATTATCGCGATTATCAGGCCAACGATAGAGATTAGGCCATAGATCATTTTCTTGTTGCCTTGTTTAGCAGAGGCTTGCTCCGTATGGATTGCCTGTTGTAGTGCACCGGCATTAGTGTTCGGGACTACGGTTTGATTCTCCAACCATGTTCCACAATAACGACATTTCTTTGCAGTTACCATAATCTCGGCTCCGCAAAAGGGACATTTCTTTATTTCAGCCATATTCTGTGCTATTTTGAAATTAAGTTCTTGATTCCTGTAGTCTGCCTCCCGATATAGAACGTACATGTCATTCTGTCTCCAAACATATTGCTGCTTTGAATCGCTAACGTAAAGTTGCCGTTGTTTAAAATATCTAACACAGCATTACATTCTTGGATTGTCGTTCCAAATATTACATCCCCATTATCGTTAACATTGCACGGAATTTCATATTTCTTCCCATTTGATAATTTTACAAATACCTTTGTATTATCGAAGAAACTTTGATTATCCCCATTACGCATCAAAAAGGCCTTTGATAGAGCAAATTCCTTTTCTGGCTTGACCATAAGTCCCAACACACATTTTTCACCTTCACGAATAATGTTTGTTGTCCCATTCAGGTCCACTGTATAGACCGGTTGGCTATAGTCAGAGTCTCCAAAAGCATCTTTAATGTATCGTTTTGTCCAATCCCCCGCATAAGCTGATTGGCACAAAGTACCGATCATCATAGTTATGATAATCAGTAGTTTTTTGAAAGAAATCATGTTAATATCCATTATATTCGTTTAAACTGTGAATTGTATTATCCTCATATTGACCTTGTTCCTCAGAATGTTGAATCATTCCTTCATCATTATAGTAATAGTTGTCTTCTTCTGGCATAACTTCTACCTCTTCAACAACTTCTAATGAGTCTGTCGCATTGTCAGATTGATTACTGGAAGTTGATGAGTCCTTTGATGAGAACATCACTGCACAAATAACGATTATTAAAGCGACTATTGCAACGATTATCCAAATCTTGCCGCTCGATGATTCTTTATCTTTTGATTTAGCTCTTGCCTTCTCAGCCATTACCTTTTCCCTAAAGGCATTCCGAGGCTGCTCAATATTCTCATGACAAAGAGGACAAACGGTAGCGTCCGCATTTATTTGTTCTCCGCATATTGGACATGTTTTCTTTTTTACTTCCACCATGGTGTCATCTTCCTTTATCCATTCGCCACAATGCTTGCATTTCTTAGCTATCGCAAGAATTGTCTCCCCACAATAAGGACATTTTTTTGTATCATCCTTCGTTATAGAGGTCGGTATGTTCGTTATGTCACTTGACAATGTTGGGAAATGAGCATTGAAGGATTTCTGCATTCTAATGGCTTTTCTAATTATCCACCACGCAAGAACTATATTTACAAGAATAAATAGTGTAATAAATATTGCGGGAGCAGAATCACTGAACAGTAGAGTCACAAAACCGCCAACAATGATGACAAATATATTCCAAACAACCAAGGTCGTGAATATTGTGTCTATAGTACTCAGAGTCTTTATGGTAGAATCACTATAAATTTTCTGCTTAATGAGAGAATACATTACAGATATTGCAATGCCTCCAAAGATAATAAACCCTATTCCCAGCAATGTTTGAAGAAGATATAGCCCATCTCCGATATTGGCTATTTCACGAAAAATCGCCCAATTAGCTAAATCACTTGACAGGAAAGCTTCGCCTCCGTCTTTTTGAGGGTGAGTTGGAAGAAATGCCCAGAATGGGATGAATGCTAAAGCCCATACGCCAAACTGTACTACTGGCAGTTTCAGACTCGCTTTTACAGAGTCGGAATCTACGGAGAGATGCTGTTTAAGATAATTGGTGATGAGATATCTATACCCAATTATCACTACTCCGAGAGTCAGGATGATTGAAATAAGAAGATGACTGAACATTTTAGGTCATTTTCGTGCCTCCTGACTCCCTAATTTGGCGGTTAAGTTTGGGTACAAGAAAAGAGGGGAATTCATCGCACCTCTATCATAGCAAGACAGGCTCGCCAAAGCCTACAGACTGAATGATAATGAGGGTAGAATAAACTGCCCCTCTGGATTTGTCTATGCTAATATACGGCAACAATGGCCGCAGTATAGATGCGACAAAAACAGAAAGAGCGTCTAATCTCACTCAATCTCAGTCTGTTATTGAATTGGCGATTCGTCTTGCTGAGAAAGAAAGCTTGACACTTTTCTTATCCAACGGCATGTCTCTTCCATCGGATACGGCAAATGTATAAATAAATTTTGGATTAGACGCTCTTTGTGAGCAGATTATTCTACATCAGATAAGATATTTAATGTTTTCTCTGACGGAAAAGCCCCTCGCGCGAAAGTATTACAGTAAGGCAAAAAAAGCAGACGGATGCCGTATAGCTATATCGCTATCACAGCAACCGTCTGCATATCCATGTGTTACAGTCAGATTGTCAAACTCAGGATAACAGCAATTTATATGTTACACTATTTTAACCTGACTTTTAACACTTTACATATTTGTCCGATGGTTGACTTCCGCACGATAAGAGTCGGCTATCTTGTTAGCCATCACCACCGCCCGGGTTATATGGTCACATATATGGTCATTTCCGACAAGCCGGTCGACACCTGCCTTGATCAAGGTCTGACGCACCTGCGGGTTGACTCCTGACAATACTATATGTATACCCTCGCTTTGCGATGATTTTATCAGCAGTTCGAGATTATGTACAGCCGTAGCGTCAATAAACGGCACTTTGCGCATACGGATGATGCGCACAACCGGCTTCGCTCCGAGCGTGGACCTCATCATCTCGTCAAACTTAGTGGCTACACCGAAGAAAAACGGACCGTCAATCTCATACACACTTACGCCGGGAGCCACATCAAGCACCTCATGTTGGGTAGCCTCAGTACCTTCAGCCACATCGAGCTGCTCGGAATATACCTTTATTTCGGTATTCTCCATGACGCGGCGCAAGAAAAGTATCACGGCAAGCAGCAATCCTATCTCGATGGCGATTGTCAGGTCGAAGATTACGGTGAGGAGGAATGTTACTATAAGTACCGACACATCGCTCTTCGGCGCCTTGAAGATGCCTACGACCGTACGCCATCCGCTCATATTATATGACACCACAATCAGCACCGCGGCAAGGCAGCTCATGGGGACAAGGTTGATAAGCGGCATCAGAAACAGGAATATCATCAGCAGCACAACTGTGTGGATGATACCGGCAACCGGTGTACGACCGCCGTTGGTAATATTGGTCATCGTACGCGCGATAGCACCTGTGACAGGTATTCCGCCGAAAAACGGCACCACGACATTAGCTATTCCCTGCCCTATCAGCTCGGTGTTGCTGTTGGTGTGCGACCCTGTGACACCATCTGCGACCGTTGCCGACAGCAACGACTCGATGGCACAAAGTATCGCGATTGTAAATGCCGAAGGAAGGAGGATATTAATCGTGTTCATTGACAACTCAAAACCCTGGGGCTGAGGGATATCGGTAGGAAGATTGCCGAAGCGGTCACCGATAGTCTCCACGTTCATGCCCGGTATCGCTTCTTTCAAGAAATACACGAGTGCCGTGACTATTATGATGGCGATAAGTGAGCCGGGAAGTTTCTTGGAGATTTTCGGAGTAAGGATGATAATCAGCAGCGACACCACGCCTACACCAAGGGTCGGAAGGTCGATGTTACCGAAATTAGAGATAAAGACGCCCCATTTGGAAAGGAAGTCGCTCGGCACATCCTTAAGTCCGAGTCCAAAGAAATCATTTATCTGAGTAGAAAAAATCGTGAGTGCGATACCGCTTGTGAATCCCACCACGATAGGATATGGTATAAACTTGATGACCGTGCCAAGATGAAACAGTCCCAAAAGTATGAGTATCAATCCCGCCATCAATGTGGCTATAGCCAGCCCCTGCAATCCGTAATTCTGGATGATACTGTACACAATCACGATGAAAGCACCGGTAGGACCGCCAATCTGCACGGAATTACCTCCGCATGCCGAGACAAGGAAACCACCGATTATCGCAGTAATCAACCCCACTGTCGGACTCACGCCCGACGCGATACCAAATGCAATGGCAAGCGGAAGCGCTACAATACCGACTACAATACCCGCAATAAGGTCGTCTTTAAAACGACTCATTGAATAGTGACGCAACGCCGAAATCAATTTCGGGCGAAAGTCAATTGTACCTGAAAGATTCATCTCAAACGATGATAAAGTTTAACAGTTTTTATAGATTGAAAAAAGAAAGCGCAAAGTTAGCAAATTTTCGTTAATCCACAAAACCGTATATCCAAGTTTCCACATTCAGGAATCATTAAGTGGCTCCGAGATGATTCCTTGCGGAAACATCGGGGCTGTTGATTCCTTTCCGTGGGTTTCGCTGCGCTCAACCACCCGGCTAAACGCGGATGATGCCCTGTCGGGCAACGAGGTTTTCATCCACGATTGAAACTCTTTATGCAGCATTTCACCTGATTTAAGTATTATTAACAACAAGAGAGAATAATTTGTAGTCGCTTTGTTTATATTTGCTAAATCTTATAAGGATTTAACTGATTTTACAAATAACCAAACATCAATTCACATGAAAAAACTTACGCTTATGGCGTTTGTGATGCTATTTTCTTGCATCACGGCGCAGCACATACGTGCAGAGGGAATTTCGCTAATTACAAATGGCGATGGTTCGACAGATGATGTATCATGCTTTTTCATCAAATCATCAATCGAATCACAAGCAACCCATGCCGAAATGGATGGAAACGCTTTTAAAGTAGAAATCGCCGGGAATCCTGATCCAATTCAAACCTGGGCAACCTCATTCGGTATAAAATCATTACAGAAAATTTCTGCAGGTACCAAGGTTAGATTTAAAACATTAGTAAAATGTACTGACTCGCGTAGCTGTAACATCCAGGCTCATCGCGATGAACTTGGCAACCATATATATTGGCAGTACCTCGGATTTATTTTCACGACTCAAGCAAATGAATGGATCACATATGAATGGACAGGAATCATCCCGGCTGAAGCCGATGGCTGCGACATAGCATGCATCAATCTTGGCTCTTCCGCTGAAGCGGCTACCATTTGGTTTAAAGATATAGAATGGGAAATCTTAGACTATGATGAAGATGGCATAATTGCCACTTTTTTGGGGGAAAGCCAGCATCGCCCCTACGTCAGTTACACCGGTAAATATAACATCAATGATAGTTATAGTGACTTCATAACAGCAAGTGATGGCACCGACTATCTAGCTCTTGAAACTAAAACTTTGGAAAAACCGGAGGATACCCAAGTGTGTTTCTGGATGGGAGCACAACAAGCTCATCTTAACGGGAAAAAATCCTATGTGGTTACTTTCGATATCATGGGAACCTCAGCTGCAGATAACCAGCTTATTCATTTCTATGACGGATCGGAATCAGGACTCTATATTCCGTTCAACATTACAAAAGAATGGCAAAGAATCACCCTTAAAATAATTCCTCAAGATTATACAAGCTCTTTCGCTCTATATTTGGGACAATATGAAGGAACTGTTTTTATAACCAACGTGTTCATCTACGATGCAGCATATACGCCTAAATTACCGTATCTTCCCACAGTTGACCTAACAAACACCCCAATTGGTTTTGAGGTAGCATTACCCTTAGCCATAGGTGACACTCTACAATTATCAACAATAGTTTTTCCAAGATCGGTTTCATACGATGCTGTCAACTGGGAATCGCTTAACGAAAATATCGCTACGATTACGGCTAATGGAATTGTAACAGGAATATCTGAAGGTATATCATACATAACGGTGACATCAGGAAGCATACCAAACCTGCATCCTACGGTTTTAATTCGTGTGCATGCTGCTGAACCCGTTGCGGTAAGCTCGATCACCATCGACCCAATGATTGTCGACAATGCGAAGACAGGCGACAGGATTAATCTCACTGCTACCGTATTGCCGGAAAATGCCGATGACAAGACAGTGACATGGAGCAGCAGCAATGAAAGCGTGGCGACCGTCAGCACCGACGGTGTGGTCGACATCGTGGCTCCCGGCACTGCGGTAATCACCGCGACTGCAAATGACGGAAGCGGAGTCAAGGGCGTGTGTCTGATAAGCGGGCTTTCAAGCCTCGACGACATGGTGTACACCTCTCCAGCCGACAAGAAGGATGTGTACACGGTTGACGGCAAACTCATTATGCGCTCGGCTACCCGCGACGACCTCAACACTCTTGCTCCGGGCATCTATCTCGTTGGCGACATGAAAATTGCGATACGTTAAACCTTTATCGAGTTGCAATAGTAAGTCAAAGGGGAGCATCATGCACGATGCTCCCTTTCTTTATTTCACATATATAAGCGGTCAAGTTGATTATCTCATATTGTCCGGAATGAAAAAATAATGGCTCCGAGATGATTCCCTGGCGGGAAACATTCTCTTTTTGCTCGCTTTCCGTGGGTATCGCTGCGCTCAACCCACGGCTAAATTTTGATGATGCCCTGGCGGGCAACAACTTCCGAGCATGCGGGCCGGCTTCCAGGGAATGCGCCAGACTTGGGAGAGGTGGCGTTAAGGTCGTTAGGGGCTCTAAGGTCTTTAGCGACCTTAGAGCCCTCTCGGAGTACTCCGAAAGCACTGAAAACAACCGACGACCGGGACGGGCGCCCTCCCAGGCGCCCCTACTGCTACGCGATATGGAGGTATTCCGGCAGCCCCTACTGCTACGCGATGTGGGGCGGCATTCCGGTAGCCCATACAGCTACGCGCTACATCTGAAAATGAACTCTGACGACTGACAACTCCATCATACATGGATGTCGCGGATGTCGTAGGGCGTTTCCTGATAGACGAAGTAGTTGAGCCAGTTGCTGAAGAGGAGGTTGGCGTGGGAGCGCCAGCGCACGATGGGACCTTTTGCAGGGTCATCGTCGACGTAATAATGAACGGGTGCATGTGGATTCATGCCCTTTTCAAGGTCGCGGCGATACTCAAAGTCGAGTGTGCCGGGTGAATATTCCGAGTGTCCCGTGATGAAAAATTCCCTGCCGTTGCGAGCCATCACCATATACACACCGCTTTCATCGCTTTCAGCAATTATGTCAAGCCCGTCGACACGCTCAATCTCCTCGCGTCGCACTTCGCTAAACCGGCTGTGGGGCACATAAAACTCATCGTCAAATCCACGGAATATAGGATTTTTCGGGTCGCTGATATGATGAGGGAACACTCCGGAAATCTTCCGGTCAATGACATGCTTCGGCACACCGTAATGATGATACAATCCGGCAAACGCCGCCCAACATATATATAATGTGGAAGTGACATGGGTGCGCGCCCAGTCAAATATCTCGCAAAGCTCCTGCCAATAGTCAACCTCCTCAAAATCGACCTTTTCCACGGGAGCGCCCGTGATTATGAAACCGTCGTAATTTTGTTGACGTATATCTTCAAATGTCTTGTAAAACTCTTCGACATGCTCGCGGGGAGTGTTGCGTGACACATGCGATGCCGTATCAATGAGATCAAGCTCAATCTGCAGCGGCGTGTTGGAGATAAGCCGCAGGAGGTCGGTCTCGGTCATGATTTTAAGCGGCATAAGATTCAATATGCCTATACGCAGGGGGCGTATATCCTGCGACGAGGCGCGCTGCTCATCGATTACAAATATATTTTCTTCTCTAAGTGTCTCAACCGCAGGGAGAGACACAGGCACTCTTACCGGCATAGTAACTCTTTAGGATTGATATTGCAATTTACATGATTCAAGACGCGACAAGGCGGCATCCCTGCCAAGATTAACCCTGTCGGGATAATGGGCGTCACTATTGACCACGATGCCCCGCGCCGACCCGACAATGCGGTCCCAGTAGCGCAACTCCGGGAAAAACCGGTGGGCCGACTCAAAGGTTTTGGTATTTATCTCGACAAGAAGCCCTTTCTCTATCACGAGGTCGATAAGGGCATAAGCAAGTTCACGATACCATTTCTCGTCCTCGATTCCGGGACTGAACAGCGATGCGTTATGACCAATCTTGTCAAGATGACCGATGATGTCGAAACCTCCCGCCTCTACCATGGCAATCGACTGCCGGTAAAAGAGTTCCACCACATGACGGATATCATTATCGAAATATCGCGCCATCTTTCCCTTGAACGACTCAAAACTGCCGTCGACATCCACATATCCTTCATCCGACGGGACAAAATGCACAGAGCCAATTCGATAATCGAGAGGCATCGACTGAAAACGGGGCATCGACGCACACCATTGATCGCCAAGATAGTCAATTTCCATCGACGAATACAGATTTATACGGTCGCCGTACACTCCTCTTAGGCGCTCCACCTCATCAAGATAAGGCTTGACATCGGTCTCCAGCATATTGCACGGCGATTCAAAGGGAACCGGTGAATGAGGAGAGAATCCCCAATGCTTCATTCCGGCATTTATGGCGGCGACAACCATCACTTCCATAGACACACGCCCGTCGCAAAACTGGGTATGGCTATGGAAGTTATAGCAATCGGTCGACTCTGTAATATCTATAATGTCATCAGCAGTCATAAATCACTCCTCAACAATATTATATGACTTGGCGAAAACCATTTTACGCATAAACAGCACACCGGCACATAACGCCACAAGAAGACCCGCCCCGAGCGAAACATAATAATCGAGCTGCAGTCCCTCCGGTGCAAACAATATATAAGTGGTGCATACACAAGTCATGAACATTGCCGGAAGCACTGTAATCCAATAAGTCTTTCCGTGACGGGCGAGATACACTGAAATCGCCCAAAGAGTAAACACGGCAAGAGTCTGGTTGCACCACGCAAAGTAACGCCACAGCACATTGAAATCAATCTGCATGATAAAAAATGTCACCGCAAAAATAGGTATCGACACAACGAGGCGGTGCATGATAGTGCGCTGGTCGTAGCGCATGAAATCAGAAGCAATAAGTCGCGCGCTGCGGAGAGCGGTGTCGCCGGTGGTAATCGGGGCGGCAATTACTCCGAGTATGGCAAGTATGCCGCCAAAAGTACCGAGCCAGCTTATAGAAATGTCGTGAACGAGTCCTCCGGCACCGCCGTTAGCGGCAAGATATTCGGCAAGACGGTCATATCCGCCCGTGAAGGCGATAGCCGCAGCCGCCCATATCAAAGCCACAAGTCCCTCAGCTACCATGGCACCGTAAAACACGGGTCGTGCAAGCTTCTCATTTTTCAGACAGCGCGCCATCATGGGCGACTGGGTGGCATGGAAACCGGAAATAGCACCACAGGCAATCGACACAAACATCATCGGGAACAACGGCATCGCTTCGGCATCGGCATTACGGTTGAAGAACCCTTCACTGATACCGGTAGGAATAGTGACATCGCCAAATATCATCACCCCCATGATGCCTGCCGCCATGAAAAGCAGCGCGAAGCCAAACAAGGGATAAATATTGCCGATAAGCTTGTCAATCGGAAGCACTGTCGCAAGCATATAGTACACAAATATAGCGAGAATCCAGAAACGCGTATCCATCCAATCGGGTGTCATGCTCGCTATAAGGTCGGCGGGAGTAAGCACGAACACGGCGCCTACAAGCATCATCAGCAGGAGGGAGAAGCCTCTCATCACCTGCTTTATACCGACCCCAAGTTCATTGCCGACAATCTCCGGAAGCGATGCACCGTCGCGGCGTATCGAAATAACGCCCGACATGAAATCATGAACCGCCCCGGCAAATATAGTGCCGAACACAATCCACAGGAATGCCGCCGGACCAAACATGATGCCCATGATAGCGCCGAAGATAGGTCCGAGACCGGCGATATTAAGAAATTGTATCAGAAACACTTTCCATGTCGGAAGAGGCAGATAGTCAACCCCGTCCTGCTTAGTATAACACGGCATCTGACGTTTCGGGTCACAGCCGATGACACGCTCCATCAGCATGCCGTAAATAAAATACCCGCCTATCAGCACTGCTATGGCGATAAGAAACAAACTCATACGTATCTTTTAATTATAAGGTTAAATCTATATGTGATATACCGGTTTATCATCGTTCAGCTTTCACAATTTCATTTGCTTTGCTCTTGAGGTCGTCACGCTCTGTGAGGATGCGTTTCTCAAGTTTAAGAATCGCATCCTTAAGTCCCTTGTCGCCCTTGCGGTAACGGGCGCGCAACGATGCAAGCTCGGCAATATCATTGTCAAGAGTCGCCTTGTAGCGCATATAATCTTCCATGAGGCGGCGCGCACGAGGCAACTTGAAATCATCCCAGGTGGTGTACACGCGTCCACCCGGCATCGCGAAGCGGAAATCCTCTTTCTTTACCTTTCGGTCAGGGTCGATATTTCTTATCGTCTCAAGAAGTTCGCTATAGTCGGCACCCTCCTCCCACGTCGAGCGATAGCTTGTGATACGCGCTTTATCGGCAAGCCCCGGAGTGTCGGCAGGATAATTGTTGCGCAAGTCGGAAGGGATAAACTTATATATGGTGATATAGTCGCCAAGCTGATTACGGTCGGTTGCCCACCATCCTACTCCGGTCACCTCATCTATCGCAAGAAGATAATCGTCGTAAGGCGAATTATACGGCATGCCTATGTTCTGAGGTTGAAGGAAATCGGTCTCATCCTTGCGACTTATGAAGATGTCGTATCCGCCAAGCGACTCCTCGCCGTCATTGGCATAATAAAGCGTGATGCCGTCAGACATCATGAACGGGTAATTGCTGTCGCCATTCAAAGAAAGCGCGTCTCCAAGAGGATGAGGGTTTTCCCAAGAACCGTCAAACAGCTGATTGGCACCCACAAGCACATAATTTTCCATCGAATCAGGAGCCGCCCATGCCATGAACGAGCGCGTCTCGGGCATGTACACAGTAGCGGGCACAGCTGCTTCAAACCCCGGAGGCAATACACCGGCATCATTGACCGAGCCGCTTTCAGGCGAAAGCCTGTAAGCCTTGAAAAATTCATCGCGGTCGACAGCGATACTGTCGATAATCACGATTTTCTCCACGCGGTCAAGCATATTGCGCGCAAGGTCGACACGAGCCTGCAACGCCTCCATGTCCTCCGGAAGAGGCTTGCGCGACTTCTTAAGACTTTTCTCATAGCGCGCTATATAATCTTCAGCCTTGTCAAAATCGTAATCATAAAAAGCGAGTTCGGCAAGGTATCGGGGAGCCTCCGCCACACCTTTCTCATGAGCGAACTTTAGATATTTCACAGCCTCGTCGGGACGGCCTTCCTGAATAAGACAGACCCCTATCCACTGATTGAGCGCCGCATCTTTCGGCTTTGACTTATATGTATCAAGAAACACCGGAAGCGCACCCGCAAAATCACCGGCGCGGTACATCTCCCTGGCTTCTTCAAGCGTGACTGCCGATGCGGTAAACACCGATGACAGCAATATGGCGGAAAAATATGATTTCAAACTTTTATTCCTCATAAAGGCAAAATATATCGTATTGGCAAAAATACATCAAAAACAAGTTCAAATTTACACATTATAATCTTAACTACAAAAATTAACTGCCTGTGGCAGCAAAAATCGTCATAGTTTAGCTATCTTTGTAACCTTGTAAGCGTTTTAGGATTATTACATGAAGAAATTTATTGCGACACTGCTGTTTCTTGTCAGTTTGCTATATATGCCCGCAGAACTCCTTGGAGAGGAGCATCCTGACTCTCTCGGGACACCGGAAATCAGCCTCATCACCTGTTCGCCGGGAGCCGACATCTACGAATTATGCGGACACACGGCACTCCGCGTGAAATTGCCACCTATGGACCTTGCGGTTAACTACGGCACATTTGACTTTAATGCGCCCAATTTCGTCTACCGTTTCGTAAAAGGCGAGACTGATTACATGGTGACCGCTTACCCTTTCCGATATTTTATCGAGGAATACCGGCGCACGGGCAGAAGCATAACCGAACAGCCGCTCAACCTGTCGCCCGACGAGGCTTGGAAACTGCTTGCGATGCTGCAGACCAATACATTGCCCGAAAACCGCACATACCGTTACAATTACGTCAAAGACAACTGCTCTACACGCCCACTCTCCATGATTGAAAAAGCCATAGGCGACACGATAGCCCTCGACGCCCCCGCCGGATATGACTCATTGACATCGTTTCGCCGGATAATGCGTCACTATCATGTCAACTACCCGTGGTATCAATTTGGTATAGACCTCGCTCTCGGCAGCGGGATAGACTATCCTGTCACCAACCGCGAAAAAGCGTTTGCACCCCTGATACTGAAGGAAATGATGGAAACCGCCACCGTCAAGGGTCGTCCTGTGGTAAAAGACACGCAGGTGATACTGGATGCCCGGGAGGACGGCGGCCCTCTACCTGAAACACCGTGGTATCTCACCCCCATTGCCGCCGGATGTCTTGTCCTTGCATTTACCGCATTAATTGCGATACGCGACATACGACGGAAAAAAGTGACCCGTTGGGTCGATGCCGTGCTATTCCTGGTCTACGGGCTATGCGGATTGTTGCTCACCTTCCTGGTATTCGTGTCGGTTCATGAAGCGACATCCCCCAACTGGCTTCTTGTGTGGCTCAATCCTTTTTGTCTTATCGTGCCGATATGTATTTATATAAAAAAGTGCGACACGTTGGTAAAATTATACGGAATTATTAACTTTGCAGCGTTAATATTGTTAATTGTCATGTGGAGTTGGTTGGGTCAGGCAGGCAATCCCGCCTTTATCCCATTTATTATAGCTGATATCTTGTTGACAATACGATATTTATACATTACACTATGCGTCGAAAAAACGATTTCTGTATAACAACACGTCTTATCACGGCACTGGTAGCGTCGATGGTCACCTTCACCGTTGTCGCTCAGGCTCCGTCGCCTCGTCCGCGTCTTGTCGTGGGCATAATGATCGACGGACTGCGCGAAGATTACCTTGACCTGCTGAAAGGTTATTTCGGTGAAGACGGCTTCAAGCGCATAATGCGTGACGGAGTGATGTTTGAAGATGTCAACTACGGCACGGCGGTCGACGTGGCAGCTGCCACAGCGATGATATACACCGGCAGCTCGCCTGCAATCAACGGTATTCCCGCTGCGATGGTATATGACACGGAGAAGCGCATAAGTTATCCTATTGTCCTTGATCCCACTAAGATAGGCAACTATACCGACGAGACCTATTCGCCGAAAGCCATAAAGGTAAGCACCTTATCTGACGAAGTGCGCATTGACGGGGGCGGTCTCGGAAATGTGTACTCAGTCGCGACATCGGCTCCACAGTCTATCATACTTGCCGGACACGCCGGCAACAGTGCATTCTGGATCAATGACGTGACCGGCAAATGGGCTACCACAACCTACTACAAGGATGTGCCGCCCGTGATGCAGTCGCGCAACTATTCCCGACCGCTTTCCACGAGGCTCGATACCCTTACGTGGCGACCGCTCATGGCTCCGGAGAAATATCCCGACCTGCCTGCCTATAAGAAGTATTACCCGTTCCGTCACCTGTTTCAGCGCAACGACATAGACCGTTTCCGCAACTACAAGACATCGGCTCCCGTCAACACGGAGCTGACCGACATAGCATCCGATTACCTCAAGGGGCTGCGCCTCGGCAACGGCAATGCCATGGACATGCTCAGCATCGGCTATACGCTGGCTCCGTTTGCTGCAGCGAAAGATGCCGACAGCCGCATCGAGACGATGGACAGCTACATCAGGCTCGACTCGGAGCTTGCCCGTCTGCTGAAGGAGATAGACACAAATGTAGGTCTTGACAAAACATTTATAATGATTGCCGGGACCCCTCCTGTGCAGAACAACAAGCGTGACGATGAAAAATGGGGCATTCCCGACGGGGAATTTTCCCCGCGTCAGGCAATCTCGCTGCTCAACGTGTATCTCATGGCGAAGTATGGCAACGGAGAGTGGGTGTCAGGCTACTACAACGGGCAGATGTTTCTCAATCATGTGCTGATAAAAGAGCATGATCTCGACCTGAAGACCGTGCGCGCCGAAGCTGCCGATTTCCTTGTAAGGATGAGTGCCGTAAGCCGTGTATGGACCATCGATGACATACTTGCCGGTCGCGCCGGGGTAAACGCCGATGCCATCAAGCGCAACACCCATGTCGACTATGCCGGCGACATCATGATAGAGGTGAACCCCGGATGGGAAATCGTGGAAACTGATCCGGTAAGCAAAAAAGAACGCCGTTCGACCATGCGTACCGGCACCATGACCGCCCCGGTATTCCTCTTGTCTCCCGGCCTTAAACCCCAACACATCAGCGTTGAAACCGACGCCCGGTCAATCGCACCAACCGTAGCACGATTACTACGCATAAGGTCGCCCAACGCGGCTGAATTTCCGCCCCTGCGTCTTGAAAAGAAATAACCACGGACCCGATTCCGTACAGGGGCACAGCCTGTTTATTTTTTCTCACAAATTATTTTGCTAATTTAAACATTACAATACATGTCATTTACATCAATTCTTAACAAGCTGTTTGGAAACAAATCGCAGCGCGACCTTAAGGAAATCCAGCCTATCGTCGACCAGATAAACGCTCTCGGTCCGAAAATGAAAGAGCTTACCAACGACGAGCTGCGCGATACCATAACCAATATCAAAAAGGAATTTGCCAAGGCAACCGAGGCAGATACCACCGCAATCGCAGAGATAAAGTCAAAAATAGACGACCTGCCCTTTGACGAGCGTCAGCCCCTATGGGATGATATCGATGCCCGCGAGAAAAATATCCTCGATATCTACGAGACTGAACTTGACCGTGCGCTTCCTACCGTGTTTGCCGCCATGCGCGAGACCGCTGCGCGTTTTGCAGCCAATGAGACCGTAGAGGTGACCGCCACACAGATGGACCGTGACCTCGCCGCCGCAGGCAAGGATTTCGTGACTATAGAGGGCGACAAGGCGATATATAAAAACCACTGGGTAGCCGGAGGCAACGAAATAAAATGGGACATGGTACACTACGATGTACAGCTCATAGGCGGTATCGTGCTACATCAGGGCAAGATTGCGGAGATGGCAACCGGTGAAGGAAAAACCCTCGTGGCGACCCTCCCGGTGTTCCTGCGCTCGCTTACAGGAAGAGGCGTTCATGTAGTGACTGTCAACGACTATCTGTCGAAACGTGACTCGGAGTGGATGGGCCCCCTGTACATGTTCCACGGTCAGACGGTAGACTGCATCGACAAGCATCAGCCTAACTCTGCGGCGCGCCGCAGGGCATACGCCTGCGACATCACATTCGGTACAAATAATGAATTCGGTTTCGACTACCTCCGCGACAACATGGCGATGTCGCCTCAGGATATGGTGCAGCGCAAGCATTACTACGCTATTGTCGACGAGGTTGACTCGGTGCTTATCGACGATGCCCGTACACCGCTTATCATTTCCGGTCCGGTACCGAAAGGCGAAGACCAGCTGTTTAATGAATATAAATATAATGTAGAGAAGGTATTTGAGGCTCAGCGCAAGCTCGTGGCTAAACTCCTGGTAGAGGCTAAGGAAAAAATTGCAAGTCCCGACAAGGAAGTCAGAAAAGAGGGTGCCCTGCAGCTTTTCCGCGCTTACAAAGGTCTTCCCAAATATGGAGCATTGATCAAGTATCTTTCTACCGAAGGCATAAAACCGCTTCTTCTCGAGACGGAAGGATATTATCTCCAGGACAACGGTCGCGAGATGCCAAAGGCTGTCGAGCCGCTTTATTTCGTGATTGACGAGAAAAACCGCTCTGTAGAGCTTACCGACAAAGGTATTGACGAACTGACCGGCAGAAGTCAGGATCCGCAATTTTTCGTGCTCCCCGACATTGCCGCCCAGCTATCGGAAGTCGAGGGCGACGCGACGCTTTCACCCGCCGACCGTCAGCAGAAAAAAGATGACCTTATGCAGAACTATGCGGTCAAGGCAGAGCGTGTACACACCGTCAATCAGCTGCTGAAAGCCTACGCGCTGTTTGAGAAAGATGTGGAGTATGTGATTGATGACAATAAAATCAAGATTGTTGACGAGCAGACCGGTCGTATAATGGAAGGTCGCCGTTACTCTGACGGACTGCACCAGGCTATTGAAGCCAAGGAGGGAGTAAAGGTAGAAGCCGCCACCCAGACATTTGCGACAATCACGCTGCAGAACTACTTCCGTATGTATCATAAGCTTGCCGGTATGACCGGTACTGCAGAAACCGAGGCCGGTGAGTTCTGGGACATTTATAAACTCGATGTCGTTACCATCCCGACCAACAAGCCTGTGGCACGTATCGACATGAACGACCGCGTGTACCGCACTAAGAAAGAGAAATATGCGGCGGTAATCGAGGAAATCGTGGAACTTGTAAAGCAAGGTCGTCCGGTGCTTGTCGGCACAACTTCAGTCGAGATTTCCGAACTGTTGTCGCGTATGCTCACGCTACGCCATATCCCCCACAATGTATTGAATGCCAAGCTTCACCAGAAGGAAGCTGACATTGTGGCTCAGGCAGGTAAGAAAGGTACTGTGACCATCGCCACCAACATGGCAGGTCGTGGTACCGATATCAAGCTTCCCGCCGAAGTGAAAGATGCGGGCGGTCTTGCCATCATCGGTACCGAGCGTCACGAGTCACGCCGCGTCGACCGCCAGCTTCGCGGTCGTGCCGGTCGTCAGGGAGACCCCGGCTCGTCAGTATTCTATCTGTCATTTGAAGACCAGTTGATGAGACTGTTTGCCGGTGACCGTGTCACCAAGATGCTTGACACACTTGGTGTGAAAGAGGGCGAGATGATTGAGTCAAAGATGGTGAACCGCGCTATCGAGAACGCACAGAAACGCGTGGAAGAAAACAACTTCGGCATACGTAAACGCCTCCTTGAATATGATGACGTGATGAACAAGCAGCGTCAATACATATATGGTCGCCGTCATCACGCACTCATGGGTGAGCGTGTAGGTATCGACATCAACAATATGCTCTACGATACTGTAGAAAATATCTTGAACACTTACGATTCTCCCGCCGATTACGCCGATCTCTCCATGGAGTTGCTCAAGGTATTTGCCATCGAGACTCCGTTTACCGAGGATGAATATCGCGGAATGCCGAAGAAAGAGGCGTTTGACCGTGTGTTTGCCGCCGTAAACGAGGCATTCCGTCGTAAGGGCGAACGAATCATCGAGATTGCGTTGCCCGTCATAAAGGACTGGGTGGAAAACAAGGGCGCAGGACAAAAGGGCGGCCGCATACTCGTTCCTATCACCGACGGCAAACGCGTGTTCAACATCCCTTGCGATATAAACGAGGCATACAACACTGAATGCCGTTCGATACTGAAGGAATGGCACAAAGCTATACTTCTGGTGACGATCGACGAAGTATGGAAAGAGCATCTCCGTGAGCTTGATCAGCTGCGCCAGTCGGTACAGAATGCGTCATACGAGCAGAAAGACCCGCTTGTAATCTACAAGGTAGAGTCGTTCCACCTCTTTGAGGGAGCGATGAACACCCTTAACGTGAAGGCGGCATCATCACTGCTGCGCGGTCAGATATTTATCCCGCAGCCACAGGCTCCCCGCGCAAGCGACGCACAGCTCAGCTCTGAAAAAGAACAGCCAAAACAGCAGCCCCAGATGAAAGAGGCTATGCCTGAACGTCCCAACGATTACAGCCGCTACCGTGCCAGCAAGGAGCAATATCCCGGAGCTGACGCACAGCGTAGCGCGGCATCGGCTCCCCAGGGTGAACAACGCCGCACACAGCCTATCGTAAATGCACCGAGAGTGGGCAGAAATGATCCTTGTCCATGCGGGTCAGGCAAGAAATTCAAAAACTGTCACGGCAAAAATGCCTGATGAGCAACATTATACTGACTGTCATGAAACCAACCATAATCATACCCCTGATGGCTCTGATAGCAACCGGTGTCACCGCACAGGAACTTAAATATCCCGAAGCTCCCCGCTCGGCGACGACCGACACATATTTCGGTGTGGAAGTAAAAGACCCATACCGCCCCCTTGAAAACGACACGTCTGCAACCACCCTCAAATGGGTGGATGCAGAACGCAAAGTGACTGAAGATTATCTTTCACGCATTCCCTTCCGCGATGCGCTGCGTAAACGCCTGACATCGCTTTTCGACTATCATAAGGCAGGGATGCCGTCAAAACACCACGGCTGGTATTATTTCTACGAAAACGACGGATTGCAGAACCAGTCGGTACTCTACCGCACACGCAAGCCGGGAACCGATGCAGAGATATTTCTTGACCCCAACAAGCTAAGCGACGACGGCACAGTGGCACTTACCGGCATCAGTTTCTCAAACGACGGAAAATACACCGCCTACACAATCTCGCGCAGCGGGTCGGACTGGAGTGAAATTTATGTGATGGACACAGAAACCCGTCAACTTCTTCCCGACCATATAGAATGGGCTAAATTCACCGGTGCGGATTGGAAAGGCGACGGATTTTATTACAGTGCCTATGACCGTCCCACCGGTGGCAAGGAATTTTCCAATGCCAATGAAAATCACCGGATATATTATCACAAGCTCGGCACCCCGCAGAGCGATGACATACTGGTGTTTGAGGACAAGGCAAATCCGCTTCATTTCCACACTGCGTCAGTGCCGGAAGAGGAATCTTACATCTTCATCTACGGCAGCGGGGAAGGTCTCGGCAATTCCTTGATGATGAAAAGCCTGAAACAGCCCGATGCTGAGTGGACAATCATCGAGCCGTCGCAAGACTATGAAATATCGCTGCTTGATGTTATCAACGATACCCTCTATATCTACACCAACTATGGCGCACCACGCTACCGCCTCATGACCGCATCGGTCAATGCGCCGCAACGTGAAAACTGGAAAGAGCTTGTACCCGAACAAAAGGGCGTACTCACCGGTGTGGACTTTGCCGGCGACAAGCTTATCCTTACTTACGATATAGATGCCGCCAACAAATCCTATCTCTACTCACGCGATGGAAAGCAGCTGAGTGAAATCAGGTTCCCGAGCGTCGGGTCGGCAGGATTCTCGTCAAGCAAGAAGCATGACGAGGTGTTCTATACATTCACTTCATTCATCTATCCGTCCGTGATTTACCGCTATGACATGGCGACCGGTGAATCTTCAGTGTACAAGACCACAGAAATAGAAGGATTCAAGAGCGATGACTATGTGACCGAACAGGTATTCTATCCTTCCGCCGATGGCACAAAGATACCGATGTTCATCACCTATAAGAAAGGATTGAAGCGCGATGGCAAAAATCCCGTGTATCTTTACGGATACGGCGGCTTCAATATCTCGCTCAATCCCGGCTTTTCAGCACAGCGGCTCCTTTGGCTTGAAAACGGCGGCATCTATGCTCAGGCTAATCTCCGCGGCGGCGGCGAGTATGGCGAACCGTGGCATATTGCCGGCACAAAGCAAAACAAGCTTAATGTGTTCAACGACTTTATCGCGGCAGCAGAATACATGATAAAGGAGGGCTGGACCAATCCCGGACTGCTGACAATCGAAGGCGGCTCCAACGGCGGACTCCTTGTAGGAGCGACAGTCAACATGCGCCCCGACCTGTTCAAGGTGGCAATCCCGCGCGTGGGTGTAATGGACATGATGCGTTACCATCTGTTCACAATCGGCTGGAACTGGGCTCCCGACTACGGCACCAGCTCCGATTCTCCCGAGATGGCAAAATATCTTCTCGGATATTCACCGCTGCACAACATAAAGAATGACGGGACACCCTACCCCGCAATCATGGTCACCACAGCCGACCACGATGACCGTGTGGTACCCGCCCACTCGTTCAAATATGCCGCCACGCTCCAGGCGAGCGATACCGGTTCACAACCTAAAATCATTCGTATTGACTCCAAAGCAGGTCATGGAGCGGGCAAACCCATATCAAAGGTAATCGACGAGTATGCCGACATATATTCATTCATCTTCTACAATCTGGGCATAGACCCTACGGCTGAATGATGAAAGGCATCTCTCTTCTTGTATCGACAATTTTAATGCTCTCGATGTCGGGATGTTTTACCGGCATCGAGAGTACTCCTAAAATCACGGCTGACGAGGTAAAACGTCAGCAGGTGACGGTAAGCGAGGAAGAACGCTTTTTAAACCTGATAACACCCCAACAGCTGTCGAAATGGGAACGTGGAAAACAGTTCTACGTAACCGACGACAAGATAAGCCTCGCCCTCGAACCCGGAAGTACAAGCTATCCGAAAGCAGGCGAATATATCATCTATCAGTCATTTAATGAGATACCTTCGATGACCGGTAAGCCCGACACTGAACTAATATTTCTTGACCGTAACAATGACGAGGTGCGCTACCGCATCTCAGCTTCGGCTGATGACCTTGACAAACGGCGAAAAATAGAGATACCGTTTACAGTCGAGACATCTATCGTTGATGATGTAAGGAAGGCTTTGCTCGGAAATACATATTATATACGCACTTCGACGTGGTTTGACGACAATGGCGCGGCACTCCGCGGTGAGAAGTTCATTCCGGTAAAAATACTCGATGTTGTACCCGGTAACACGGTCTATCCTGTCAAAATACAGTTTTCCACGATATCGGAAACGCCTCAACAGGCTTATCTTTATATATCGGCAGGCGACCCGAAAGGTACCCGTGATTTTGCATCGCTTTTCTATTTTGAAAATCCACGTAACCGCTATCCCAATATCACCGATGATACTTGGGCAAACATAATCCGGGGAAAAGTGGCTCTTTACATGACACGTGAAGAATGCCGCCTTGCTCTCGGCTCTCCCACCGCCATTGACCGGCGTCCGGGAATAAGCACCATGCGCGAATTATGGACCTACGAAAACGGCATATACCTGATATTTGATGACGGCATATTGCAAAGTTTCAGAAACTAAACTTCCTCTATGATACTGCATCACGACTTTGACCTGTCACAGGTGACAACCTTCCATATACCCGCCACTGCACGGCTCTATGCCGAATACGAAAGCATCGACGAGTTGCGGGAACTGCTTTTCTCCCCTATGTATATCGAAATGGAGCATTTGCATATCGGGGGCGGCAGCAATCTGCTCTTCACCTCCCCTTTCGATGGCGTTGTGATGCACTCGGCGATAAAGCATATCGAAACCGTAAGAACTGACGGTGACAATGTATATCTTAAAGTGTCAGCCGGCGCGTACTGGGATGATTTCGTAAAATATTGTGTAGACAACGATTTGTATGGCGCTGAAAATCTCTCTTATATTCCCGGAGAAGCAGGTGCGTCAGCTGTACAAAACGTGGGAGCCTACGGTGTAGAGGCAAAGGATATAATAAGCGAGGTCCACACGATTGACAGCTTTACCGGAAAAGAAAAAATATTTTCACGGGAAGACTGTGACTACGGATATCGACACAGCATATTTAAAAACCCCGGTTTTAGCGGAAGATACATAATCACCCATGTTGTGTACCGTCTCTCGACGGAAAAACATTTTACTCTTGAATATGGACCTCTGAAAGAGCTTGCCGCTGAAAATGACATGAACCTCCGCAAGGTGCGCGACCGTATAATAGAAATACGCCGAAACAAGCTACCTG